>Ga0081539_10000218_pt1 | contig 134538 bp, 131 predicted proteins | sample TabmetS4T2R2_FD_71023 | JGI IMG/M metagenome (GOLD analysis project Ga0081539, IMG submission 71023) | Tabebuia heterophylla rhizosphere microbial communities from the University of Puerto Rico - S4T2R2 | ecosystem: Host-associated > Plants > Roots > Rhizosphere ... | reverse complement strand
GTCGGCTCGTCGCATCCTGGGGCTGGAGTAGGTCCCAAGGGTTGGGCTGTTCGCCCATTAAAGCGGCACGCGAGCTGGGTTTAGAACGTCGTGAGACAGTTCGGTCCCTATCCGCCGCGCGCGTAGGAGACTTGAGGAAGGCTGTCCCTAGTACGAGAGGACCGGGACGGACGAACCTCTGGTGTGCCAGTTGTTCCGCCAGGAGCATGGCTGGTTGGCTACGTTCGGGAGGGATAACCGCTGAAGGCATCTAAGCGGGAAGCCTGTTCCAAGATGAGGTCTCCCACCCTTTTATGGGTTAAGGCCCCCCACGAGACTATGGGGTTGATAGGCCAGGTATGGAAGCACAGTAATGTGTGGAGTTGACTGGTACTAACAGGCCGAGGACTTACCCACAAACGATCAAATTTGTTCACCACGAGTGTTGTGGTGGTTCGCATCCACTATACGATTCTGAAACACCAACCAGCGTCGAGCAGCCGGTGACGGCAAGCTCCGATGGTTGTGTTGTTTCATAGTGTTTCGGCGGCGATAGCGGTGGGGAAACGCCCGGTCCCATTCCGAACCCGGAAGCTAAGCCCTCCAGCGCCGATGGTACTGCACTCGCCAGGGTGTGGGAGAGTAGGACACCGCCGGACATACCTTCGCAAGAGGCCCTCCGTACCCCGGAGGGCCTCTTGGCGTGCCCAAGTGTTCAATAGAGATGTAGCAGGCCGCTACGCCCCCGCAGTACCAGGAGGAACAGTGTCGGACCGCAACCGCGACGAGTCTGAGAGCGGTGGCGCGCGCAACCGAGACCGCGACTCCAACCGCCGCGACCAAGGTGGCGCTCGCCGCGACCGAGGCGGCTACCGCCCGAGCCGGGACCGCGACACCCGCGGCTACCAGGGGCAGGACCGTTCCCGCCAGAACTACCGCAACCGCGACGACCGCCAGGGCTACCGCAACCGCGACGATCGTCCCAGCTACCGCCAGTCCGACCGCCCGGCTCGCCAGGACCGCGACGACCGCGGCGGCTACCGCCAGGACCGCGGCGGCTTCGGCCGCCGAAACTCTGACGACCGCGGCACCAACTTCCGAGGCGACCGCGAGGGCTACCGCGCCGGCGCCGACCGTGGCGGCTTCCGCGGCAACAAGGACCGGGACCGCACGGACCGCCCGTCCCGAGACCGCGACTCCCGCCAGCAGAACCGCGACGACCGAGGCGGCGGCTACCGCCCCTCCACCAACCGGGAAGACCGCCCCTACCGGTCAGCCTCCCGCGACGACCGCCGAGACTCGACCGGCTACCGCGAAGGCCGCCGCCCCCGCGACGACCGCAACTACCGCGACGACCGAGGCCAGTCCACCGACCGCGGCTCCCGCCCCGACCGCTCCCGCGATGGCGGCTACCGAGACAGCGGCTACCGAGACAACAGCTCCCGCGAGAACACCTCCCGAGGCGACCGCCCCCGCGGGGATCGCGACTACCGCCCCCGCGACGACCGTGGCTCCCGCCCTGACCGCGGATTCCGGGACGATCGTTCGCGCGACGACCGTGGCCCCCGACCCGACCACGGCTACCGCGACGACCGTGGCTCCCGCCCCGACCGCGGCTACCGCGGCGACCGGTCCCGCGACGATCGTTCCCGCGACGATCGTTCCCGCGACGATCGCGGCGCCCGGCCCGACCGCGGCTTCCGGAACGACCGCTCCCGCGACGACCGTGGCTACCGCAGCGACCGTGGTCAGCGCGACGACCGTGGCCACCGTGACGATCGTTCCCGCGACGACCGCGGCCGGACCGAGCGTGGCCGCAGCGACCGCCCATACCGGGACCGCGACGACCGCGGCTTCCGCGACGACCGCCGCCAGCGGGACGACCGAGGCCAGCGCGGCTCGGAACGCACCGGCTACCGCCCGAACCGCTTCCGCGACGACCAGCCCACCGGCGACTCCGGCTATCGCCCCAACAGGCGAGACGACCGCGACGACCGTCGCCCCCGCCAGGACGACCGCTCCAGCGGCTACCGAGGCAACCGCGACGCCGGCGGCCAGGACCGAGGCCAGTTCCGCGCCCGCCCGGACCGCACCGGCGACGACCGTGGCTACCGCCGCTCAGACGACCGCGCGACCAACCACACAGACGAGCCCGCGCAGGAAACCGTCCAAGAACCAACGAGCGGCTTCGCCCGGCGCAACCACTACCGCACCACCACCGGCGGCGACGGCCGCTCGAACGGCTACCGCCAACGCGAATACCCGACGGACGACCCTTACGCCGAAGACACCCCCGACGCCGACGACCGCTCCGACTACGAGGAGGTCACAGCCACCAACTCCGGCACCACCGAGGACACCCCGACCGAGGTCGAACCTGCCGACGAAACCGCCACGGCCGACGAGCTCGCCGATGCCCCGCAGCACACCGAACGCGCCGACGAACCCGGCCTCGACGAGGACACCGAGACAACCTCGTCCCCAACGAACTCCGGCGAAGACGAAAACAAGCCCGACCTCCCCGACGACGCCAAGGGCGACACGTCCCCGCCGACCTTCGCTGACGGCGAACCAACAAGCCAGGCAACCCCCGAATCACTCCGCGACGGCGACCCCGCACTCCTCGACAACCTCGAGGAAGACTCCACCCCAGCGGGCATCACCGAGAACGAACCAGCCGGCCGGGCACCCGCCGTGCCCCACCGTGACGACCAGCCCGAACCTCGCGACGGCGACCCCGCACCCCACGACAACTTCGAGGAGGATTCCTCCCCGGAGGATCTCCCTGAGAGCGGATCAGCCGGCCGCACAACCTCCGAATCCCGCCGTGATGGCGAGTCCGCACTCCGCGATGACCGCGAGGAAGACTCCTCCCCAGCGGGCATCACCGAGAGCGAACCAGCCGGCCGGGCAACCCCCGAGCCCCACCGTGACGGCGAGCCCGCACCCCTCGATGACCGCGAGGAAGATTCCTCCCCGAAGGATCTCCCTGAGAGCGGATCAGCCGGCCGGGCAACCCCCGAGTCCCATCGTGATGGCGAGTCCGCACTCCGCGATGACCGCGAGGAAGACTCCTCCTCAGTGGACATCACCGAGAATGAACCAACCAGCCAGGCAACCCCCGAATCCCGCCGTGATGGCGAGTCCGCACTCCACGATGACCGCGAGGAAGACCCCACCCCAGCGGACATCACCGAGAACGAACCAACCAGCCAGGCAACCCCCGAGCCCCGGCGCGACGGCGAGCCCGAGCTCACCGACGACATCGAGTTCAGTGCCCTCGACCCCGACGCCCGTCGCGAGCTGAAGAGCCTCTCCAAGTCCGTCGCCGAGCTGGTCGGCCGCCACCTGGTCGCCGCGGGTCTCCTGATCGACGAGGACCCCGAGCTGGCCCTCGCCCACGCCAGGTTCGCCCGTACCCGCGCATCTCGGGTCGCGGTCGTGCGGGAGGCCGCCGGCATCGCCGCCTACCACGCCGGTGAGTGGGCCGAGGCGCTCGGCGAGTTCCGCGCCGTCCGCCGCATGACCGGGTCGCAGACGCACCTCCCCGTGATGGTCGACTGCGAGCGGGCCCTCGGCCGCCCGGAACGTGCCCTCGAGCTGGCCGCCGAGGCGAAGGACCTCCCGCCGGGCGTGGCCGTTGAGCTGCGGATCGTGGCCGCCGGAGCACGCAGGGACCTCGGCCAGCTGGACGCCGCGGTCGTCGCGTTGCAGGGGCCCGACCTCGACGCCAAGCGCCGTGACCCGTGGAGCGCTCGCCTCTTCTACGCCTACGCCGACAACCTCGAGGCCGCCGGTCGCACCGACGACGCCATCCGCTGGTTCCTCAACGCCGCCGAGGCCGATCTCGACGAGGAGACCGACGCCGCCGAGCGGGCCACCGCGCTGAGTGCCTCGTGAATGGAGGGCCCTCGAACACAATGGCGGTCATGAGCCTTCTCGACGACTACGACGCCCTGCTCTTCGACCTCGACGGCACCATCTACCGCGGCGAAGAGCCGGTGCCCGGTGCCGACCGGGCGGTCGACGCCGCCCACGACAACGGCACGAAAGTCCGTTTCGTCACGAACAACGCCTCGCGGGGGCCGGACGAAGTCGCAGGTCACCTGACCGAGATCGGTATCCGGGCGACCCCGGAGGAGGTCAGCACCAGCGCCCAGGCCGCCGCCGCGGTCCTCGCCGACAAGCTGCCTTCCGGTACGACCGTATTGGTCGTCGGGTCGGAGGCGCTCGTGCACGAGGTCGAGCTGAAGGGCCTCACCACCACGCGCAAGCACAGCGACGCGGTCCAGGCCGTCGTCCAGGGGCTCAACAAGGACACCAGCTGGCGCGACCTCGCCGAGGCCTGCCTGTCCATCCGGGCCGGCGCGCTCTGGGTCGCCTGCAACGTCGACCCGACGCTCCCCACCGAGCGCGGCGCGCTGCCCGGCAACGGTTCGCTCGTCGCCGCGCTCAGGACCGCGACCAGCACCGACCCACTGGTGGCCGGCAAGCCGGCCATCCCACTGATGGACGAGGCCCAGCGGTCGGCCGACGCCAGGAAACCCCTGGTCATCGGTGACCGGCTGGACACCGACGTGGCCGGCGCGGTCGCGGCCGGGCTGGACTCGCTCCTCGTCTTCACGGGCGTCTCCACCCCGCAGGACCTCCTCGACGCGCCCGAGGACATGCGGCCGACCTACATCGGCCACGACGTCACGGCCGTCATCGAGGAGGGTGTCCGCCTCGATGACGCCAAGGACTGGCCGGACGCGGTGCGCGACGCGCTTGCCCGCCTCGGCCTCGAGCATGAAGTAGCGTGAAAGCGTGCAGTTCGACACCGACCAGACCGCCGAGGTCGACACCACCGACATCGACGAGGCGATCGCCGGCACCGCGAACCTCGACACGGTCCCGTTGACCGAGCACGTCGCCCGGTTCGACGCCGTGCACGTGGCGCTGAACGAGGCCCTCACCAGCATCGACACGGACTGAAACCGTGCCGAGGAGGACCCGGCTCGACGCCGAGCTGGTGCGGCGCGGCCTCGCCCGCTCCCGCGAGCACGCGTCGCAGCTCATCGCGGACGGCCGGGTGACCGTCCGGGGCACGGTCGCCGGCAAGCCCGCCACCGCCGTCGAGACCGACGCGGCCGTCGTGGTCCGCGACCTCGACGACGACCCGGACTGGGCGTCCCGGGGCGCCCACAAGCTCATCGGCGCGCTCGACAAGTTCCCAATACAGGTGACCGGCCGCCGCTGCCTCGACGCCGGCGCGTCCACCGGCGGCTTCACCGACGTCCTGCTCCGCCGCGGCGCCGGCCACGTCGTCGCGGCGGACGTCGGCCGGGGACTCCTGGTGTGGCGGCTGCGGACCGACGACCGCGTCACCGTCCTGGACAAGACCAACGTCCGCGCGCTCACCCCGGAACAGACCGGGGGACCGGTCGACCTGGTCGTCGCCGACCTCTCGTTCATCTCGCTGCGGCTCGTGCTGCCCGCGCTCCTTTCCTGCATGACCGAGGACGCCGACCTGCTGCCGATGGTGAAACCGCAGTTCGAGGTCGGCAAGGACCGGCTGGGCTCCGGCGGCGTCGTCCGCGACCCCGCGCTGCGGGCCGGCGCGGTGCGGTCCGTGCTGGCCGCGGCGGGCGAGCTGGGGCTGCGCCCGCACGGCGTGGTCGCGAGTCCCCTTCCCGGACCGTCCGGAAATGTCGAATACTTCGTGTGGCTGCGTCGTGGGAACCCTCTCGACGATCCAGCCGTAAGTGAGATCGTGGAGATCGCAGTTCGAGAGGGGCCGCAATGACCGCACGTGAGGTGCTCCTCGTCGTGCACACCGGCCGGTCGGATACCCGTCACGCCGCGGAGAAGCTCGCCGGCTGGTTCGCCGACGCCGGGATCAAGCTTCGCGTGCTCGAGCGGGAGGCCCCCGACCTGGACCAGTCCTGTTACCAGCGGGTCGTGCCCGTCGGGCCGCAGGCGGCCGAGGGCACCGAGCTCGTGTTCGTGCTCGGCGGCGACGGCACCCTGCTGCGGGCGGCGGAGATGGCCCGCCCCGCCGAGGTGCCGGTGCTGGCGGTGAACATGGGCCGCGTCGGCTTCCTCGCCGAGGCCGACTCCGACCTGCTCGAGGAGGCCGTCTCGCAGGTCATCGCGCAGCGCTACGAGGTCGTCAACCGGATGACGGTCGACGTCACGGCGATGCTCGGGGACCGGCCGATCGCGCGCACGTGGGCGCTCAACGAGGCCAGCGTGGAGAAGAGCAGCCGAGAGCGGATCCTGGACGTGCGGATCGAGGTCGACAACCGGCCGGTGTCCTCGTTCGGCTGCGACGGTGTGCTGTGCGCGACGCCGACCGGCTCCACCGCGTACGCGTTCTCCGCCGGCGGCCCGGTGGTGTGGCCGGACGTGCAGGCGCTGCTGGTCGTGCCGAGCAACGCGCACGCGATGTTCTCCCGGCCGCTCGTCGTGTCCCCGAAGTCGCGGATCGCCGTCGAGGTCGACCCGTCCGGGCATCCCGCGGTGCTGTGCTGCGACGGTCGCCGTACGTTCGTATTGCCACCCGGCGCGCGGGTCGAGGTGGTCGGCGGGAAGATCCCGGCGCGGCTCGTGAAGCTGCGGCAGGAACCGTTCACCGACCGCCTGGTGCAGAAGTTCGAGCTGCCCGTGCAGGGTTGGCGCAGCCCACGGGCCTGAATCGAACACACGGCCGGGCGGTGCGAGCTTTTGTCGGTGCGAACCGATAAAGTGCGCGCTGTGTTGGCCGAGATGCGCATCGAGGGCCTTGGCGTGATCGACGAGGCCACCCTCGAGCTCGACCCGGGTCTCACCGTGGTGACCGGTGAGACGGGTGCGGGCAAGACCATGGTCGTCACCGGGCTGCACCTGCTGTCCGGTGGCCGGGCCGAGGTGTCCAAAATCCGCGCCGGCGCCGGGAAGGCGTCGGTCGAGGGCCGGTTCGCCGCGCCGCCGGGCAGTGCCGCGGCGAAGGTCGCGAGCGACGCGGGCGCCGAGCCGGACGATGACGGCACGCTGATCGCGTTACGCAGCCTGAACGCGGACGGCCGGTCGAGAGCGCACCTGGGCGGCCGGTCGGTGCCGGTCGGTGTGCTGTCGGAGCTGTCCGAGCAGCTGATCGCCGTGCACGGGCAGAACGACCAGCTGAAGCTGATGCGCCCGGCCGAGCAGCGGTCCGTGCTGGACCGGTTCGCCGGCGAGGAGCTGGCGGGCGTGCTGGCCGAGTACCGCAGGGTGCGCGCGGAGTGGGTGCGGGTCTCCACCGAGCTGACCGAGCGGTCCGCCCGCTCGCGTGAGCTGGCGCGCGAGGCCGACCTGCTCAAGCACGGCCTCGCGGAGATCGAGGCCGTCGACCCGAAGCCCGGCGAGGACGACGAGCTGCAGGAGAAGGCCAAGCGTCTGGCCGACGCCGACCAGCTGCGTGAGGCCGCGACCGGCGCCGCGTACGCGGTGTCCGGTTCACCGGAAGGTGACCCGGACGTGCCGGGCGCCCTCGGCCTGATCGCCGACGCCCGGCACCGCCTGTCGGGGTCGGACGACTCCCGGCTGCGTGAGCTGGAGCCGAGGCTGGCGGAGGCGGAGGCACTGCTGGTCGACGTCGGGACCGAGCTGAGCAGCTACCTCGAGTCGCTGGACGCCGACCCGGCCGCGCTGGAGCAGGTGCTGGCGCGGCAGGCCGAGCTGAAGCAGCTGACCCGCAAGTACGCGGCGGACGTCGACGGTGTGCTCGCGTGGGCGTCGGACGCGGCGCAGCGGCTGGCCGGGCTGGACACGTCCGAGGAGGCGCTGGCCGAGCTGGCCCGCCAGCGCGATGAGCTGGCGGTGGAGCTGGCGGAGTGCGCGCGTCGCGTCACGGTTCTTCGCGTGGAGGCGGCCGACCAGCTCGCCCAGGCGGTGACGGTCGAGCTGGGTGGCCTGGCGATGGGGCAGGCGGCCATCGAGGTGATCGTCAGTACCCGGTGGGCCGAGCCGAACGAGCCGCACTCGCTGCGGGTCGCCGGTGGTGAGGGCGGGGAAGCGCTCGCGCACGCCGGTCCGGACGGTGTGGACGAGGTCGAGATCCGCCTGCGTGCGCACGACGGGGCGCTGGCGTTGCCGGTGCACAAGGCGGCGTCGGGTGGTGAGCTGTCGCGGGTGATGCTGGCGATCGAGGTGGTGCTGGCTCATTCGGATCCGGTGCCGACGTTGGTGTTCGACGAGGTCGATGCCGGGGTTGGTGGTCGGGCGGCGGTCGAGATCGGGCGGCGGTTGGCTCGGTTGGCTTCTTCGCATCAGGTGATCGTGGTGACGCACTTGCCGCAGGTGGCTGCGTTTGCTGATCGGCATCTGGTGGTGGATAAGCAGGCTGCTGGTGGGGTTACGCGGAGTGACGTGCGGCGGGTGGATGAGCAGGATCGGGTGATCGAGCTGGCTCGGATGCTTGCTGGGATGGAGTCGACGGAGACTGGGCGGGCGCACGCTGAGGAGCTGCTTGCTGTGGCTGCGGCGGATAAGAAGGGGACGCGGGGGAAGGGGCGGAAGCGGAAGTAGTTCGGTCGGCTTGGATCGGGTCCGGCTCCGGGGCCGGTTCCGGGGGCCGGGGTGGGCCCGGGGGAGTGGGGGCGCCTGGTTGGGTTCGGGGTTGGGTTGTGCTGGCGGGTTTGTCCCTCGGTGCCGTCTTTGCCGTCCTCTTCTCAGCCGACTCTCCCAGCCGACCCTCTTCGGGCTAGCCCTTTCCTGATCCGTCTTGCTTGGTCCGCTTGTCTCCCGGCCAGCCCCTTCGAACCAACCTCGCCCTGCCTTCTCTCGGGAGCTTTCACCAGCGGGCCAATCCAGTCAGCCTTTCCAACCAGCCCCTGTCCGCCACCTCGTCCCCGCCATCCTTCTGCGTCGGCCCCCTCGGCCTCCCCTTCACCATTCCCCCTTCGCCTCCTGGCTAGCTTGCGGTCAGTAGGCCCAGGCCCAGTGTCACCACCCCCACTCCCAGTGACAGCGCGCCGAGCCATACCAGCCAGATCAGTTTGTTCGGCTTCTCCACTTCGCCTCTGCCCATTGACGAGAAGAAGAAGCCTGCCGAGATCAGGGCGGCCGCGGCCGGGGTGCCGATCCTCGCCAGCCAGCCCAGTGTGCCCTCCAGTGCGGCCGCGTCCGCCAGCACCAGTGTGACCAGGCTTAACGTCACCAGCACCCCTGCGTGTGCGTGCCCCGCTCTCGCGAAGGTCTTCTGGAACGTCGTCATCGCTACCTGACCGCGGACTATTCGGGTCATGAACCAGCCGCCGAACTCAATGCCCACGATCGTCAGTAGGACTGCGCCCGCGATGTAGCGGGATGCGTCACTCAGTACCAACACCTGTGTCCTCCTCCTTTGGTAACGATGTTACGAAACACTGTTACGAGTAGGGTTGTCAAGGTGGGTAGGCCGAAGGTGCATGACGACGCGCTCCGGGCGCGGCTGCTTGAGCGGGCCGCAGCCCTTGTTTTCGAGGATGGGGTCGGGGCGCTCAGTCTGCGGCGACTCGCCGGTGGGGCCGGGACCTCGACCACCGCCGTCTACTCGTTGTTCGGCAACAAGGCTGGGCTGCTCGAGAGCCTCTACCGCGAGGCTGCTCGGCGGTTCGGCGCTCGGCTTGCCCAGGTCGACCTCAGCGACGACCCCGTGGACGACATCGTTCGGCTGGGGATCGCTTATCGGGACTACGCTCGGGGCGAGCCGCATCTCTACGGGGTGCTTTTCGCCAGGCTTGACGAGCCGGATCCTGAGGCTGGTGCCGAGGCCGCGCAGACCATCGAGCCGTTGATCGATGCAGTGCGGCGTGGGCAGGCGGCCGGGCGGCTCGTGGACGTGCCCGCCACGCGGATTGCCCTTTCCTGTTGGGGCATGGCGCACGGGCTCGTGTCACTCGAGCTCGCCGGGACCGTGCCGCCGGGGCTCGACATCGCTGGGGACTACGAAGCGGCCTTGCGGACCGTGGTGGATGGGTGGTCGGTCAACCGTCCATCTTGAACTGTCGCATTTGATCATTCTAGTTGGACACGTAACACGACAGGGTGATTGTGTTGGCGTGGCGAACGGGATCACACCAGTCCGTTTGTCACCATCAGTCTCATGAAGCTCACCGGTCTCCTTGCTCGATCGAATCAGGCCCGGCCTGGGATCACCGGCATCGCGCGGGTGGACCGGCGGACGGGAGACCTTCTTCGGCGGATCGGGCCCGGCGACATCGTCGTGCTCGATCAGGTCGATCTTGATCGGGCTACTGCTGATGCCCTGGTCGAGGCCGATGTCACCGGGGTGGTCAACGCTTCGCCCTCGATTTCCGGGCGGTTCCCCAACCTCGGGCCGGAGATCGTCGTCGGGGCTGGGATCGCGCTCGTGGACGGTGTCGGGCCGGAGATTCTTCGTGCCATCAAGGAAGGCAGCAAGGTTCGGCTCCATGAAGGGGGCGTGTTTCTCGGGGACAAGGAGGTTGGGCGCGGCGCCCAGCAGACCGTCGAGACCATCGCCGACCTCATGATCGAGGCCAAGGCCGGCCTCTCCGCGCAGCTCGAGGCCTTCTCCGCCAACACGATCGAGTTCCTGCGTCGTGAGCGGACCCTCATCCTCGACGGGGTCGGGGTGCCCGAGTTGGCGGCACCCATCTATCGCAACCAGGTCCTCGTCGTCGCCTCCGGGCGGGATCACGAGGAGGATCTCAAGCGGCTCAGGCGCTACATCGCCGAGCACCGGCCCGTGTTGATCGGGGTCGACGGGGGTGCGGACGCGCTGCACCACCTTGGCTATCGCCCGAACGTGATCGTGGGTGACCCGGATGGGTTGTCCACCGAGACTCTCCGCAGTGGGGCTGAGGTGGTCATCCCGGCGCACATGGACGGGCACGCACCGGGGCTGGAACGTGTCCAGGACCTGGGTATCGGCGCGGTCACCTTTCCCGCCTCCGGCAATCCCGAGGACCTCGCCCTGCTCCTCGCCGACACCCATGGTGCCGACCTCGTCGTCACCGTCGGTTTCCAGGCCACGCTGCACGAGTTCCTCGACCGCGGGCGGTCGGGCTCCAACCCCTCCACCTTCCTGACCCGCCTCAAGCTCGGGAGCAAGGTCGTCGACGGCAAGGCCGTGGCCACCCTGCACCGCAGCCGCGTCTCCGTCGGCGCGGTCGCCCTGCTCGTGCTCGCCGCGCTCATCGCGGTGGGCGTCGGGCTCGCGGTCTCCGGCGTCGGCGCCGCCTACGCCGAATGGTTCGTCAACACCTGGCACAGCTTCACGAACTGGATCGGGGGACTCTTCTCGTGATCTCGCTGCGGTACCACATCATCTCGATCTCCGCCGTCTTCCTCGCGCTCGCCGTCGGCGTCGTGCTCGGCTCGACCACCCTGTCCCGCTCGCTGCTTTCCGGTCTGTCCAACGAGAACGAGGACCTGGCCGCACAGGTCACCGACCTGCAGAACGAGAAGAACGCCCAGGCCGCGCGCCTCGCCGACGCCGACCGCTTCGCCACCTCCGTCGGGCCGCTCGCCGTGGAGGGCGTGCTCGCGCAGCGCACCGTCGTGCTCATCACCACCGCCGACGCCCGCCCGGCCGACCGGGACGCGCTCAAGAACCTCGTCGCGAGCGCCGGTGGCACGGTGACCGGCGAGCTCCAGCTGACCGATGCGTTCAACGACCCGCGCAAGGCCGACCGGCTCAAGGACATCGTCGTGCGGTTGCTGCCCGCCGGTGTCCAGCTGCCCACCGCGTCCGATCCGGGCACCCTCGCCGGCGGGCTCATCGGCCCGCTCGTGTTGATCAGCAAGGAGAACAACAAGCCGCAGGCGTCCGCCGCGGAGACCACGGCCGCGCTCGCCGGGCTCACCCAGGGCGGTTTCGTCAAGGCCGGCCAGGGACTCCAGCCCGCGCAGCTCGCCGTCGTGCTCACCGGCGGCGCCGCCGAAGGGGACGGTGCGGGGGACCGGGCCGCGACCGTCGCGCGGTTCGCCACGCAGGTCGACCGCGCCGGCGCCGGCACGGTCCTGGCCGGCGACGCCGGCTCCGCGAGCGGTACCGGCGCGGTCGGCGTGGTCCGCGCGGACACCGCCGCGACCAGCATTCTGTCCACAGTAGACAACCTGCAGACCGCGGCCGGTCGCGTGGTGACGGTGCTGGCCCTGCGTGAGCAGCTCGAGGGTGAGGCGGGCCGCTACGGCGACGCCGGCAACGCGCAGGGTCCCGCGCCTGGCGCTCCGCAAGAATGAGATCGCGCTGAGTAACCGCACGCCACGCCGGGTGTCCGTCGTTCGGATCCGCGGCGCAGGTGATACGGTGAAACCCCGTGGAGAGTCAGGCGGGGAGCCCCGCTGCGAACGGTATCGCCAGTAACGGATTCGGGCCCAAGGCTCGGCCACGGGGGGCGTCCCTGGTGCAACACTCGCGTACGACCAAGTATGTGTTCGTGACCGGTGGGGTCGCGTCCTCACTCGGCAAGGGTCTGACCGCGTCGAGTCTCGGTCAGTTGCTCACCGCCCGCGGGCTGTGGGTGACCATGCAGAAGCTCGACCCGTACCTCAACGTCGACCCCGGCACGATGAACCCGTTCCAGCACGGCGAGGTGTTCGTGACCGAGGACGGCGCCGAGACCGACCTGGACGTGGGGCACTACGAGCGCTTCCTCGACCGGGACCTGGCCGGCGCCGCGAACGTGACCACCGGTCAGGTGTACTCGCAGGTCATCGCCAAGGAGCGGCGCGGCGAGTACCTCGGCGACACCGTGCAGGTCATCCCGCACATCACCGACGAGATCAAGGCCCGCATCCGCGGCATGGCCGAGCCCGGCGACGACGGCAACGCCCCCGACGTGGTGATCACCGAGGTCGGCGGCACAGTCGGTGACATCGAGTCGCTGCCGTTCCTCGAGGCCGCGCGGCAGGTCCGCCACGACGTCGGCCGCGACAACTGCTTCTTCCTGCACGTCTCCCTGGTGCCGTACCTGGCGCCGTCCGGCGAGCTGAAGACCAAGCCGACGCAGCACTCCGTCGCCGCGCTGCGCAACATCGGCATCCAGCCCGACGCGGTCGTCTGCCGCGCGGACCGCGAGGTCCCCAGCGGCCTCAAGCGGAAGATCGCGCTGATGTGCGACGTGGACATCGACGCGGTCGTCGCCGCGCCGGACGCGCCGTCCATCTACGACATCCCGAAGGTCCTGCACAGCGAGGGCCTCGACGCGTACGTCGTCCGCCGGCTGGGACTGCCGTTCCGCGACGTGGACTGGACGGTGTGGGGCGACCTGCTGTCGCGCGTCCACAGTCCCAAGGAGACGGTGCGCATCGCGATCGTCGGCAAGTACGTGGACCTGCCGGACGCGTACCTGTCGGTCACCGAAGCCCTGCGGGCCGGCGGCTTCGCCCACTACGCCAAGGTCGACATCGTGTGGGTCGCGTCCGACACCTGCGAGACCCCGGCCGGTGCGGCCGCGATGCTGTCCAACCTGGACGGTGTGCTGATCCCCGGCGGGTTCGGCGTGCGCGGCATCGAGGGCAAGATCGGCGCCATCCAGTACGCGCGCACCAACAAGATCCCCGTGCTCGGCCTGTGCCTCGGCCTGCAGTGCATGGTGATCGAAACCGCGCGGCACCTGGCCGGCATCAAGGACGCGAACTCCTCGGAGTTCGACGAGGCCACCAAGCACCCGGTGATCTCCACGATGGCCGACCAGGAGGACGTCGTCGCGGGGGAGCGGGACATGGGCGGCACGATGCGGCTCGGCGCGTACCCGGCGCGGCTCGCCGCCGGTTCGGTGGTCGCAAACGCTTACGGGGCGAAGGAGGTGTCCGAGCGGCACCGCCACCGGTACGAGGTCAACAACGCCTACCGGGACAAGCTGTCGAAGGCGGGCCTGAAGTTCTCCGGTCTGTCGCCGGACGGGCACCTCGTCGAGTACGTCGAGCTGCCGGCCGACGTGCATCCGTTCTTCGTGGGTACGCAGGCGCACCCGGAGCTGAAGAGCCGCCCGACCCGGCCGCACCCGCTGTTCGCCGGTTTCGTCCGCGCGGCGCTGGCCCGCAAGGCGGCGGAGCGGCTGCCGGTCGAGCTGCCGGAGCCGTCCGGGGCGGGGGCGCGTTCGTGACCGAGCCCGGTCAGCACAACTTCACCGTTCTGTCCACATCGGACGTCTATATCGGACGCATCCTGGCGCTGCGCTCCGACCAGGTGGCGATGCCCGGTGGCTCGCACGCGACCCGGGAGGTCGTCGAACACCACGGCGCCGTCGCGATCGTCGCCCTGGACGACGAGGACCAGGTGACGCTCATCCACCAGTACCGGCACCCGCTCGGCCGGCGGATCTGGGAGCTGCCGGCCGGGTTGATCGACCACCTCGGCGAGGACCCGGTCGAGACGGCCCGGCGCGAGCTGGTGGAGGAGGTCGGGCTCGCGGCTCGCGACTGGTCGGTCCTCGTGGACGTGGCGGCGTCGCCGGGCTTCACCGACGAGGTGGTCCGGGTCTACCTGGCGACCGGACTGTCCGTTGTGGACCGCGAGCTGCTCGGCGAGGAGGAGGCGGACCTGGTGGCCCGCAAGGTCCCCCTCGCCGAGGCGGTCCGGATGGCCCTGGCGGGCGAGATCGTCAACGGCGCCGCCGTCGGCGGAATCCTCGCCGCCCAGGCGATCCGCGCCGGCGGCGTCGAGCCCCGGCCGGCGCACTCGCCGTGGGAGGACCAGCCGACCCGCTTCCCGTCCCGCCGGGCGTGAACGAATGGGCACCTCCGACGCCGAGTTACGCGAAGCGGTCCTGGCCGGTTGGCACCAGCTCGAGACCAGGGTCGCCACCGACGATGACCGGCTCACCGCCCTGTCGAAACTGACCGGGGTGCCGTTCCGTCAGCTGGACATGGTTCGCCGGGTGCGCAACGAGATCGCGCACCCCGGCGACCCGGTGAGCCGCGACCGGCTACTGGCGGCGCTGCGGATCATCGCCGGCGCGGAACAACAGCTCAACACCCGCGAGCGGGCGAACACCCGGCGCCACGCCGGCGATCGGCTTTCCTCCCGCGACCGGGCCAAGCCGGCCAGCACCCGGGCCAAAACGGCGAGCGAACGGGGCAAGTCAGCCAGCGAACGGGGCAAGCCGCGTCCCGGGCAGACCAAGCCCGCCAGTGGTCGAGCCAAGCCATCCCGCAGCCAAGCCCAGCCCACCAGTGGCCGAGCCGAGCGGTCCCGGGGCGAAGCCAAGCCGTCCCGCGGCCGAACCAAGCCCGCCAAAGGTCGAGCCGAGCCGTCCCGCGGCCGGACCACGCCGGCCGGCGGCCGGCGGAACCCGCCACGTCGTGGTGGCCGACGGCGCGTCGTCGTGGTCGGGTCGATTGTCCTGGTGGTCGCCGTCGTGGGAGTCCTGCTCCTCCTGAACTGACCCCAGGCGCGTCAGCGAAGGAACTCAGGCGAGGAGCGGCGCCAGCCGGTCGGCGATCTTGCGGTGGCCGGTGTCGTTCGGGTGGACGTTGTCGACCGTGTCGGTGGCCTCGTTGATCCAGCCCTCGGTGTTGACGAACCGCACCCTCGGGTCGCCGACCGCCGCGACCGCGGCCTGGGTCTCGGCGACGTACCGCTTCCGGAACGTCTCCAGTGCCAGGATCGTCGCGTTCGGGTACTTCGCCCGTACGTTCCGCAGCAGCGTCACGTACGCGCTCTGGAACTGCGCGCCGGTAACAGAGTGCCCGACGTCGTTCGTGCCCAGGTTGATCACCACCGCGCTCGCCTGGTACCGGGAGAAGTCCCAGTACGGCGCGCCTGCCGCGAGCCCGGTGTGCAGGAACCGCTCGCTCATCCCGATGCACCCGTCAGCCGCCGGGTACAGGCACGCGCCACCCACCGCGATCTGCGTGTGCCCGGCCCCGAGCCGCTCGCCGACCAGCCAGCCGTACGCCGTCAGCGCCTGCTTCGACGACAGCTGCCCGACCGTGATCGAGTCCCCGACGAACTCGATGATCCGCGACGGCACGGGCGGCACCACCGTCCGCGCCCCGGCGTCCAGCGTCACGCCCTGGAACACCGCGTCCCCGTGGTAGGAACCCGCCACCGGCCGGTACGACACCCGCAGCCGGTGGGTGCCGGCCGCCAGCGGTGTCGGCGTCAGGTTCACCGTCCCGCTGACGTTCTTGTACGACACGTCCGGCCCGCCGTCGATGCTGGCGAAGAAGTCGATCGTCCCGCGCTGCCGCAGCCGTACCGTCGTGCCGGTGAAGCCGACCAGCACGTACGCGCCCGCCCACTCGGACACGTACGCGGCGGACGAACTGGTGTTCCACCGCCCGAAGTACCGGATGTTCGGGTCGGTCGGGTCACCGGTCGCCGCCACCGCCTGGAGGGGCGCGGCGACCAGCGAGGCGAGGCAGGCCAGGACGACCACGAGTGCGCGCATCACAGTCCAATCGCCGGGCCGATGATCGGCGCGAGCCGGTCGGCCACCTTGACGTGCCCCTGCTCGTTCGGGTGGCCGTCGGTGTCCTCGTAGTCGGCGCCGACCGTCAGCCAGCCCTCCGTGCTGACGTAGCGGATGTTCGGGTCGCCCACCGCCCGCACCGCGGCCTGCGTCTCGGTGACGTACCGCTTCTTGAACGTCTCCATCGCGAAGATCACCGCGTTCGGGTACTTGGCGCGGATCGCCCGCAGGAAGTCCGTGTAGGTGGACTGGAACGTGGCGCCCGTGACGCTGTGCCCGATGTCGTTCGTGCCCAGGTTGATCACCACCGCGCTCGCCTGGTAGCGCGAGAAGTCCCACGCGGTCGTGCCGGTGCTGGCCGTCTGGAAGAACTGCGTGCGCTGCCCGACGCACCCGGACGCGGCCACCAGGCAGTACCCGGACCGCGCGATCTGCGTGTGCCGCACCCCGAGCCGCTCGCCGAGCACCCAGCCGTACGCGCTGACCGCCAGCTTGTCCGTCAACGCCCCCGCGGTGATCGAGTCCCCGACGAACTCGACGAGCCTGGTGGACACCGCGGGCTTGGCGGTGGTGGCGCCCGAGTCCAGCACGAGCCCCAGGAAAACGGTGTCGCCGGACCGGTAAGACACCCGCAGCGAGTGCGTGCCGGCGGCGAGCGGCGTCGGCGTCAGGTTCACCGTGCCGCGCACGCCCGCGTAGAACACGTCCGCGCCGCCGTCGATGCTGGCGTAGAAGTTCACCGCGTCACGGGCCTTGACCTTGACGGTCGTCCCGGTGAAGCGCGTCGAGAAGTAGGCGCCCGTCCAGTTCGGCGTCGCCGTCGTGGACGTGTTGGTCCAGCGGCCCACGTAGGTGATGTTGGGATCGGTGACGTCCCCGGCCGCGGCGGCGGCCTGCGGAACGGTCAGCCCGGTCAACCCGAGCACGAGGACGGCCACACAGGACACTGCCCGGAACATCGGCACCCACCTCTCTGGGAGCGCTCCCAAACGCTCACCCAGTGTGAGGTGTCGATCACGGAAATGTCAAGGCGGGCTCGACCGCCGACGAGGCGGAACACCCCGTCGACGGTCGAACCGCGCCGCCCTGACCAGGTAGCTCAGATGACGTCGAGGTCCCGTTCGATGGCGGCCAGCTCCTCCGGGCTGCCCTGTACCTTCGGCCCGGTGAACCACTTCCGCGCCGACACGAGCCACCAGATCCCGGCGAACCCGAGCACCACCAGCACCGCGACCGGCGCGTAGTTGAACGACTCGACGGTCACCGGGCTGGCCTGCGGCAGCATGAACAGGACCGTGATCACCACGACCCAGCCCACCGCGATCGTGCCGACCACCCCGCTCCAGCGCCCGAGGTGCCACGGCCCGCGCTCGAACGAGTCGCCCTGGCGCAGCCGCAGGAACGTCGGCAGCACGTACGCGATGTACAACCCGATCACCGCGATCGAGGTGACCGCCGCGTACGCGGTGTAGTTCCACAGGTACGGCAGGCCCAGCAGGAAGGCGCCGCCCGCGGCCAGCCACACGGCGTTCGTGGGTGTCCGCGTCCGCTTGTTCACCCGGTGCCAGATCGACGACCCCGGCAGCGCGCCGTCCCGCGAGAACGCGTAGATCATCCGCGAGTTCGCCGTCACCGACGACATGCCGCAGAACAGCTGCGCGCCGATCGCGACCAGCAGCAGGAGCTTGCCACCGGTCGAGCCGACCGCGTCGATGAAGATCTGCGCGGGCGGCACCCCGGTCCCGGAGTCCAGCGCGCCCTGGTAGCTCTGGATCGCGAACGTCAGGCCGATCAGCAGCACCCAGCCCGCCACCAGCGACACCACGATCGACATGATGATCCCGCGCGGACCGCTGCGGGCCGCGTCGTGCGTCTCCTCGGTCATGTGCGCGCTCGCGTCGTAGCCGGTGAACGTGTACTGCGCGAGCAGCAACCCGAGCAGCCCGACGTACAGCGACGACGTCCAGCCCGTGTTGTTCACGAACTCGCCGAACACGAACGACGCCGGCTGGTGGTGGTCCGGCACGAACGCCAGCACGCCGACGATCACCAGCACGCCGACGACGTGCCACCACACGCTGATGTCGTTGAGCAGCGCGACCAGCTTCACACCGAACGTGTTCAACAGCCCGTGCACCACCAGGATGATCCCGAACAGCAGGATCGTGTTACCCGGTGTAGCCGCGAAGCCGAACTGCAGGTCCAGGAACGCGTTCAGGAACGACGCCGCGCCGAAGTCGATACCCGCCGTGACCGCCACCTGGCCGATGAAGTTGAACCAGCCGGTGAACCAGGACCACGCCGGCCCGTTCCTCCGAGCCAGCTTCGCCGCCCAGTAGTACAGCCCGCCCGCGGTCGGGTAGCTGGAGCACACCTCGGCCATCGCCAGACCGACCAGCAAGGTCATCAGGCCCACGAACGGCCAGCCCCACACGATGATCGCCGGGCCGCCGGTGTTCATGCCGAACCCGTAGAGGGTGAGGCAGCCGGACAGGATGGAGATGATCGTGAACGACACCGCGAAGTTCGAGAAGCCGGACATCCGCCGGGCCAGCTCCTGCGCATAGCCCAGCTCGTGCAGTCTCTTCTCATCCTCGGTGACTGATGCGGTTGCTTTCGGGCTTTCGGTCGTCACTGAGACCTCCTAATGGGTCAGCATCAGTCCTTTGGGTGTTGTGATCAAGTCGGACACGACTACAGTGGCTTGTTGACAGGTGCAGCGTGCACCCGTGTAAAGAAGGCGTCAATGGGTCAGCCCTGATCCTTTGGAGACTGTTATGGGCCATCGTGACGGCATGCTCACCATCGACCGCCTGCGCACGCTGGTCGACGACGGGACGATCGACACCGTGCTCGTCGCGATCACCGACATGCAGGGCCGGCTGCAGGGCAAGCGTTGCGCGGCCGAGTACTTCCTCAACGAGGTCGTGCCGCACGCCACCGAGGCCTGCAACTACCTGCTCGCCGTCGACGTCGAGATGAACACGGTCGACGGCTACGCGATGTCCTCTTGGGAGCGTGGCTACGGCGACTTCGTGCTGCGCCCGGACTTCGACACGCTGCGCCTGGTCCCGTGGCACCCGGGCACCGCGCTGGTGCTGGCCGACATCGAGTGGGTCGAGGGCGGGCCCGTGCCGGCGTCGCCGCGGCAGGTGCTGCGCCGCCAGCTCGACCGGCTCGCCGAGCGGGACCTCGCCGCCTACGTCGGCACCGAGCTGGAGTTCATCGTCTTCGAGGACACCTACGAGCAGGCGTGGAACAGGAGCTACCGCGAGCTGACCCCGGCCAACCAGTACAACGTGGACTACTCGATGCTCGGCACCGGCCGCCTCGAGCCGCTGCTGCGGGCCATCCGCAACGGCATGTCCGGCGCCGGGATGTACGTCGAGTCGGCCAAGGGGGAGTGCAACCCCGGCCAGCACGAGATCGCCTTCCGGTACGACACCGCACTGTCCACCTGCGACAACCACAGCCTCTACAAGACCGGTGCCAAGGAGATCGCGGCCCAGCACGGCAAGAGCCTCACGTTCATGGCCAAGTACAACGAACGCGAGGGCAACTCCTGCCACATCCACATCAGCCTGCGCGGCACCGACGGCTCCCCGGTGCTTGCCGGCGACGGCGAGCACGGGTTCTCCAAGCTGATGACCCACTTCCTGGCCGGCCAGCAGGCCGCGCTGCGCGAGCTGACCTACTTCTTCGCGCCGAACATCAACTCCTACAAGCGTTTCGTGGACGGCAGCTTCGCGCCGACGACCGTGGCGTGGGGGATCGACAACCGGACCTGCGCACTGCGCGTGGTCGGCCACGGCGAGTCGTTACGCGTGGAGAACCGGGTGCCGGGGGGTGATGTGAACCCGTACCTGGCCGTCGCCGCGCTGGTCGCCGCGGGTCTGCACGGCATCGAGAACGAGCTGCCCCTCGAACCGGCGCTGACCGGCAACGCCTACGGCACCGACAAGCCGAAGGTGCCGCACACCATGCGTGACGCGGCCGAGCTGCTCGCCGAGAGCAAGCTCGCCCGGGAGGCGTTCGGCGACGACGTGGTGGAGCACTACCTCAACAACGCGCGGGTCGAGCTGGCCGCCTACGACGCCGCCGTGACCGACTGGGAGCGGATCCGTGGCTTCGAACGCCTCTAGTGCGCCGGTCATCGGCATCACCACCTATCTGGAGCAGAGCAGGTTCGGGCTGTGGGACACCCCGGCCGCGGTGCTGCAGCGCGGCTATCTCGACGGGGTGGTGGCCGCCGGTGGCGTGCCCGTGCTGCTGCCGCCGGTCGGCGAGATGAACGCCGCCGTGCTGTCGCGTGTGGACGGTCTGCTGGTCGCCGGCGGCGCGGACGTCGACCCGGTGCACTACGGCGCGAACCGGGCCACGGCGACCGGTCCGGCGCGGCCGGACCGTGACTTCGCCGAGCACACGCTGATCGAGGCGGCGCTCGCGAACGGGGTGCCGCTGCTCGGCGTGTGCCGCGGCATGCAGCTGCTCAACGTGGTCCTTGGCGGCACGCTGCACCAGCACGTCCCGGACGTCTTCGGCAACGACGACCACCTGCCGGAGCCGGGCACGTTCGGCCGGGTCCCGGTGAAGACCTCGCCCGGCAGCCGGCTCGCCGCGATCGTCGGGTCCGAAGTGGACGTGCACTGCCACCATCACCAGTCGGTCGACCAGCTCGCCGCCGGCCTGATTCCCGTGGCGTGGGCGGGTGACGGCGTGGTCGAGGCGATCGAGCTGGCCGGGCCGGACTTCGTGCTGGGGGTCCAGTGGCATCCCGAAGCAGACGGGCTGAGCGGGCCGCCGGCGTCTGGACTGACCGAGCAGCGCAGGCGCGAGGAACGAGCGCCGAGCAGCGCAGAGAGGGAAGACGCCGGATACAGGCCCGCGAACGCCGAGCGGCAGCGAGGCTATGTTGCGGACAGGCGGTTGTTCCAGGCGTTGGTGGAGGCGTCAGGTCGATGAGTGTTACCCAGGTGATCAATCCGGCCACCGAGGCCGTGGTGACGGAGGTCGCGCAGACCTCCGCCGAGGAGACCGACGCGGCCATCGCGCGTGCCCACGCCGCTCTGCCGGCGTGGAAAGCGCTTGCGCCCGCGGACCGCGCCCGGCTGCTGCGCCGGTTCGCCGAGGTCGTCGACTCCGATGTGGACAACCTCGCCGACCTCGAGGTCCGCAACTCCGGCCACACCATCGGCAACGCGCGGTGGGAGGCCGGCAACGTCCGCGACGTGCTGCAGTACTACTCGGCCGCGCCGGAACGCCTGTTCGGCCGCCAGATCCCGGTGCCGGGCGGCGTCGACATCACCTTCGCCGAGCCGCTGGGGGTCGTCGGTGTGATCGTGCCGTGGAACTTCCCGATGCCCATCGCCGGCTGGGGGTTCGCGCCCGCGCTCGCCGCCGGCAACACGGTCGTGCTCAAACCCGCCGAGCTGACCCCGCTGACCGCGGTCCGGCTCGGTGAGCTGGCCCGCGAGGCCGGCATCCCCGAGGACGTCTTCCAGGTCCTGCCCGGCCGCGGTTCCGTGGTCGGCCAGCGGTTCGTGGACAACCCCCTGGTACGCAAGGTCGTCTTCACCGGCTCGACCGAGGTGGGCCGGCAGATCATGGCCGGCTGCGCCGCACAGGTGAAGCGGGTGACCCTCGAACTCGGCGGCAAGAACGCCAACATCGTGTTCGCCGACGCGGACCTGGCGAAGGCGGCCGCCGCCGCGCCCTACGGCGTGTTCGACAACGCGGGCCAGGACTGCTGCGCCCGCTCACGCATCCTGGTGGAGCGCGGCGCGTTCGAGAAGTTCATGGAGCTGCTCGAACCGGCCGTCCAGGGCGTCGTGGTCGGCGACCCGGCGAACGAGAAGACCGAGATGGGCCCGCTGATCTCCGCGGCACACCTCTCCTCCGTCTCGTCCTATGTGGACTCCGACACCCCGGTCGCCTTCCGGGGAAGCGCGCCGCAGGGCCCTGGCTTCTGGTTCCCGCCGACGGTCGTGGTGCCGCGGAACGCCACCGACCGGGTCGTGACCGACGAGGTGTTCGGCCCGGTCGTCACCGTGCAAACGTTTGCCGACGAGGCCGAGGCCATCCGGCTGGCCAACGACACCGAGTACGGCCTGTCCGGCTCGATCTGGACCGAGAACCTCGGGCGCGCCATGCGGGTCGCCCGCGGCGTCGAGGCCGGCAACCTGTCGGTCAACTCGCACTCCTCGGTGCGGTACTGGACGCCGTTCGGGGGCGTCAAGCAGTCCGGCCTCGGCAGGGAGCTCGGGCCCGACGCCCTGGCCGCCTTCACCGAGACCAAGAACGTGTTCATCTCCACGGAGGGGGCGTAAATGAAGCGTTTGCAGGACCGGGTCGCCGTCATCACCGGGGCGGCCAGCGGGATCGGGCTCGCCTCGGCCAAGAGGTTCGCCGACGAGGGCGCCGTCGTGGTGGGCGTCGACCTCAACACCGACGCCATCGAGGCACTCGCCAAGGAGACCGGCGGCGCCGCCATCACCTGCGACGTCACCGACGAGCGGGCCGTCGAGGCCCTGTTCGACCAGGTCGTCGCCGACCACGGCCGCGTCGACGTCGCCTTCAACAACGCCGGTATCTCCCCGCCCGAGGACGACTCCATCCTCGAGACGGGCATCGAGGCGTGGGACAGGGTACAGAAGGTCAACCTCACGTCGGTGTACCTGTGCTGCAAGTACGTGCTCCCGCACATGCGGAGGCAGGGCAGGGGCTCCATCATCAACACGGCGTCCTTCGTGGCCGTGATGGGCGCCGCCACCTCGCAGATCTCCTACTCCGCCTCGAAGGGTGGCGTGCTGTCGATGTCCCGCGAGCTGGGTGTGCAGTTCGCGCGGGACGGCATCCGCGTCAACGCCCTGTGCCCGGGCCCGGTCAACACCCCGCTGCTGCAGGAGCTCTTCGCCGCGGACGCCGAGCGGGCGCAGCGGCGGCTCGTGCACGTGCCCATGGGCCGGTTCGCCGAGGCGTCCGAGATCGCGGCCGCCGCGGCGTTCCTCGCGAGCGACGACTCCTCCTACATGACCGCGTCGACGTTCCTGGTGGACGGCGGGATCTCGGGCGCGTACGTCACCCCGCTGTGACCGTCCACAAGGGAGTGACCGCCGCCCTCTTCCGGCCGGTGCGCACGCGCAACGCCTTCGAGGAGACGGTGGAGCGGTTGCTCCAGGCCATCCGGCTCGGCGTCGCCGCGCCGGGGGAGCGGCTGCCCGCCGAACGCGACCTGGCCGCACGGCTCGGCGTCAGCCGGGTGACCCTGCGCGACGCGATCCGCGCCGTCGCCGACGCCGGCTACGTCGAGTCGCGGCGCGGCCGGTACGGCGGCACGTTCGTCGCGGAGTCCCTGCCGGCACCCGCACCCCGTGCGGCGCCGGCCGGCGACCTGGAGGACGTGCTGACCCTGCGGCACGTCCTGGAGAGCGGCGCGGCCGAGGCGGCGGCCGCGCGGGCACTCACCCCCACCGACCGCCAGCACCTGACCGCCGCGCTCGTGGACGTGTCCGGCGTGGACACCGACCAGGTCTCCTACCGCCGCCGCGACTCCCGCCTGCACCTGGCCATCGCCGAGGTCGCCGGCTCCCCGTCACTCACCACCGCGGTCGCCGACATCCGCACCCGCGTCAACGAGCTGCTCGACGCGATCCCGTTGCTGGCCACCAACATCGAGCACTCCAACGCCCAGCACCGGGCCGTCGTGGACGCCATCCTGTCCGGTGACGCGCCCGCCGCGCGCCACGCCATGGCCGAGCACCTGGACGGCACGGCCGCCCTGCTGCGGGGCTTCCTGTCACATGCGTAGCGGCCGGCCCTCGGCGTCCGTGCCGCCGTTCGCCAGCATCAGGATCCCGTCGATGATGCACCAGATTATGCCGACGCCGATGAAGCTGGTCACCAGCTGCGCCACCGCGATGCCGGTGTGACCGGTGTAGAACCGGCCGACGCCGAACGGGAGCACGATCTGTAACACCCCGGCTGCGGCCCGGTACCGGTCCGACTGCCCGGCGAGCGCTGGTGGCGGCGGGGACGGGTAGTAGGTGGGCGGGCCCGCCGGCGGCGGTGGCAGCACGGGGCCCGGCTGCGCCAGGAACGGCGGATGAGGTTGCGGCAGGTCCGTGAACAGCGGTTTCAGGTCGGCGACGGTTCGCGCCTCGAGTGCCGCGGCCATCCGCTCCTCGTACTCCTCGAGCGACAGGCGGCCGGCCGACATGTGGTCGGAGAGATGCTCGACCGCGGACTCGCGCTCCGCGGTGCCGATGCGGAGGCTGTCGCTGTCGGTCACACCCTCAACTTTAGCCGGAAGGCGCGCCGTGCCGGCGGGGAAACGTGTCCGGCGCTAGGCTCCGGCTGGGTCGGACAGTGTGGTCGGACCGGTGCGAGGAGGTGTCGGTGATGCTGGTCGGAGTGCCTCGTGAGGTGAAGAACCACGAGTACCGTGTGGCGATCACGCCGGCCGGGGTGCTCGAGCTGGTGCACCACGGCCACGACGTGCTGGTCGAGGCCGGCGCGGGCGAGGGCTCGTCGCTGCCGGACCGGGACTACGTCGCCGCCGGCGCCAAGATCGTGCCGACCGCGGACGAGGCGTGGACGGCCGATCTCGTCCTCAAGGTCAAGGAGCCGATGCCGGAGGAGTACGGCCGGCTGAGGCGTGGGCAGATCCTGTTCACCTACCTGCATCTGGCCGCCAACGAGGAGTGCACGCGGGCACTGGTCGACGCCGGGGTCACGGCCATCGCGTACGAGACCGTCCGCGCCCCGGACGGCTCGCTGCCGCTGCTCGCGCCGATGAGCGAGGTCGCCGGCCGGATGGCGCCGCAGGTCGGCGCGCACTGCCTCGAACGCGCGCAGGGTGGCCGCGGCGTGCTGCTCGGCGGCGTGTCCGGGGTGCCGGCCGGCAAGGTCGCCGTGATCGGCGCGGGCGTGGCCGGGATGAGCGCGGCGACCATCGCGGTGGGCATGCAGGCCGAGGTCGTCGTCCTCGACACGAACGTCAACCGCCTGCGGCAGATCGACTTCACCTACCGGGGACACCTGCAGACCGTCGCCAGCAACGCCTACGAGGTCGCGAAGGCCTGCCGGTGGGCGGACCTCGTGATCGGCGCGGTGCTCGTGCCGGGTGCCCGGGCGCCGAAGCTGGTCAGCAACGACCTCGTCGCGCAGATGCGGCCCGGGTCGGTGCTGGTCGACATCGCCATCGACCAGGGCGGCTGCTTCGCCGACTCGCGGCCGACCACCCACGCGGACCCGACGTTCACCGTGCACGGGTCGGTGTTCTACTGCGTCGCCAACATGCCGGGCGCGGTGCCGAACACCTCGACGTGGGCGCTCACGAACGTGACGCTGCCGTACGCGGTGTCCCTGGCGGACCGCGGGCTGGCCGCGCTCGATGATCCCGCGCTGGCCGCGGGTCTCAACGTCACGGACGGCAGGGTCGTGCTCGCCGAGGTGGCGCAGGCGCACGGGATGCCGCCCGGATGACCGTCACCGACGTGATCACCTCCTACCTCGACCACCTGGCGGTCGAGCGGGGCACCGCGCGCAACACGCTCGACGGGTATGCCCGTGACCTGCGCCGTTACGAGCAGCACCTGAGCGAGCTGGGTGTGCCGTCGCTGGACTCCGTGAGCGAGGCGCACGTGTCGGCGTTCCTCGCGGTGCTGCGTGCCGGGTCCGGCGACCACCCGCCGCTCGCCGCGTCGTCGGCGGCGCGGGCGCTGGTCGCGGTGCGTGGCCTGCACAAGTTCGCGGTGCGTGAGGGGTTGGTGGCGCTGGACCCGGCGCGGGAGGTGAAGCCGCCGGCCGCGCCGCGGCGGCTGCCGAAGGCGCTGCCGGTCGACGACGTGCTGCGGTTGCTGGAGACGCCGTCCGGGCTGCGGGACCGCGCGCTGCTGGAGGTGCTGTACTCGACCGGCGCGCGGATCTCGGAGGCGGTCGGGCTGGACCTGGACGACATCGACGCGGCGGAGCGGACGGTGCTGCTCGACGGCAAGGGCGGCAAGCAGCGGCTCGTGCCGATCGGCCGGCCGGCGCTCGACGCGCTGGACGCGTACCTGGTGCGGGCGCGGCCGGGACTCGCGACGGCCGGGCGGGGGAGTCCCGCGGTGTTCCTGAACGTGCGGGGTGGGCGGCTGTCGCGGCAGAGCGCGTGGCAGACGCTGAAGGTGGCCGCCGAACGGGCCGGCCTGACCGCCTCGGTGTCCCCGCACACGCTGCGCCACTCGTTCGCGACGCACCTGCTGGAGGGTGGTGCGGACGTCCGCGTGGTGCAGGAGCTGCTCGGCCACGCGTCGGTCACCACGACGCAGATCTACACGCTCGTCACGGTCAACACCCTGCGCGAGGTGTACGCGACGGCGCATCCGCGAGCGCGTGGGTAAGCGCTTGCCCCATTGACGTCACCCGCGCCCTGGCTCTTGCGTCATTGGGCAAGCGCTTTCTCTGCTGATATTCGAACACGCGGAGGCAACGATGCCCCCACTGCTTCGCCAGCGTGAACGCGTTGGGCCAGAACGGAACCACGGGTGGTGCCGCCGGCCCGACGGTCACCGTCACCAACTCGACCGACCTCGCGCACTACGCCGGCCTGAACACGCCGTACACCATTCAGGTCGCTGGCCGGATCACGTTCGACGACATGATCACCGTGGTCGCGAACAAAACCATCGTCGGGCTCGGCTCTACCGCCGAGACCGCGCTGGTCGGCCACTCGGACACGTACACGCAGGACGTCGGACACCTCAGGGTGACCTACCACCACAACTTCTTCGACGGCACCGACCAGCGCCACCCGCGCGTACGCTTCGGTGACCCGGTGCACGTGTTCAACAACTACTACCGCGACAACGCCCTGTACGGCGTCGCGTCCACAATGGACGCCGGCGTGCTGGTCGAGGGCAACTACTTCGAGAACGTCCCGTTCCCGTGCCACTCGGCCAGCGGCTACGCCGACTCCGGACCCGGCAGGCTGGTGCAACGCAACAACATCTTCACCGGCTCCGGCCCGTGCGAGGTCGCCGGCACGGTGGCCGAACCACGCACGTACTACGCGTACACAGTGGACAGTCCGGCCGGTGTGCCGTCGACCGTGCGCGGCGGCGTGGGCGTCGGGAAGCTCTAGCGAGCGAAGCCGTGCAGCAGGCCGCTGAACGGCTTCGGCGGTGGGGCCGCGAACTCGCCGGTCTTGCCGGTGCGCAGCCCCATCGCCAGCAGCGACTGGACGGCGAGCGCCGCGGCCTGCACACCGTCCACCACCGGGACGCCGACCTCCGCCGTGAGGTCGGCGACCAGGTGCGTCATGCCCGCACAGCCGAGCACGATCGCGTCCGGCTCGTCCCGTTCGAGCGCGTACCGGCACGCCGCCGTGATCGTCTTGAGCGCCTCCGGGTCGCTGTCCAGGTCCAGCACCCGGATCCCGCACGCGTGCACGCCCCGGCAGAACCGCCCGACGCCGTACCGCTCGGCCAGCTCCCAGGTCCGGCCCCGGCTCCGGTCCACAGTGGTCACCACGCTGAACCCGCGCCCGAGGTAGCTCGCCGCCCGCATCGCCGCCTCGGCCATCCCGGCCACCGGCCCCTCGGCCACCTCACGGGCCGCGTCCAGCCCGGGGTCGCCGAAGCACGCGATCACGTACCCGTCGGCGCCCCTGGTCTCCGCCAGCACGCCCGGCACCGCCAGCGCCTCGTCGTAGTGGCTCTCGATCGACGCCGGGCCCATCGGCGCGGTCACCGCACGCACGTCCACGCCGGCCACTGCCCGCGCGGACCGCTCGATCGCCTCGGTCATGGCCTCGCTGGTGTTCGGATTGATGATCTTGATCAGCACTACGCGGCACCTCGCCGGGAGAGCGCCGTGTGCAGCGCGAAGGCCACCGCCATGCCGATGAACCAGGTGTACTGCGCGGCCGTCGCCATGCCGGGTCCGCCCGTCCACAGCACCGGCACCAGCGCGAGCGCCGCGCCGGCCACCGTGGCGGCGATCGCCTTCGGGTTGTAACCCTTGCGGTAGTAGTACTTCCCGTCCTCGGCCATGCTGAACAGGGCGTCCACGTCCACCTGCTGCCGGCTCACCACGTAGTAGTGCGCGATCAGCACGCCGAACAGCGGGCCGATGAACGCGCCGAGCACCTCGAGCGTGTAGTGGATGACCTGCGGGTTGTTGTACAGGTTCCACGGCGTGATCAGCACCGAGCCGACCGCCGCGATCATGCCGCCCGCCCGCCAGCTGATCCGCTGTGGACTGACGTTGGAGAAGTCGAACGCCGGTGAGATGAAGTTGGCGACGATGTTGATGCCGATCGTGGCGACCGTGAACGTCAACGCACCCAGCACGATCGCGAACGTGCTGTCGATCCGCGCCACCGTCGCGACCGGGTCGGTGATCAGCTCGCCGAACACCGGCACGGTGAGCGACGCGGTGACCACGACGAGGATCGAGAACATCAGGAAGTTCAGCGGCAGCCCGAGCAGGTTCCCCCGCCGGACCGCCGCGAAGCTCCTGCCGTACCGGGAGAAGTCGCCGAAGTTCAGCATCGGCCCGGAGAAGTACGACACCACGAGCGCGATCGCGCCGAGCATCACCGGCAGCGCGTCGAAGCCGGAGTACCTGACCTCGCCCAGGTTCAGGTCGATCGCGCCCCAACCCGCGTGGTAGATCAGGTAACCGCAGAGCAGGAACATCACCACGTACACGGCCGGCCCGCAGAAGTCGATGAACCGCCGGATCGACTCCATGCCCGTCCAGAACACGGCCGCCTGCGCCACCCAGAGGATCGCGTAGGAGATCCAGCCGAGCAGCGGCAGCCCGAGGAACCCGTACTGGCCCACGTCCGCGAGCGGCGCGAGCCCGGAGAAGAGCTTGATCAGCACCACGTTCAGCGCCACCGAGGCGAGGTAGGTCTGGATCCCGTACCACGCGACGGCGATCAACCCGCGGATGATGGCGGGGATGTTCGCGCCGAGCACGCCGAACACGGTGCGGCAGATGACCGGGTACGGCACGCCGGTGGCCTGGCTCGGCTTCGCGACCAGGTTGCAGAACACGTAGACGATCGAGATCCCGACCACGAGCGAGATCAGCACCTGCCAGCTCGACAGCCCGAGCACGAAGAGGCTGCCGGCGGTGACGTACCCGCCGACGCTGTGCACATCGGACATCCAGAACGCGAAGATGTTGTAGGAGCCCCACGTCTGGTGCGTGAGCGGGGCGAGGTCCTCGTTCGTCAGGCGCGGGTCGTACGCTGGTTCGGCGACGGCCAGGCTCTCCCGGGACGCGATGTCGGTCATGCACAACGAAGCTAGAACCGCTGTATTACCTCGGTGTGTCGCCGATCATATATTTTCCGGAGTCCGGAACAGGCCGGTGTGCCGGGGGAGCGCGGCGAGCGAGGTCTCGAGCCGCCGGTGGTGCTCGCCGGCCACCCGCAGGAGCGCCGCCGTGTCCCGGCCCTCGAACGCCGCGAGCATCTCGCCGTGGTCGCGGTGCAGGACGGCGCGGTCGGCCTCGGTGAGGTGCGCCATCGGCTGCACCGGCTCGGTGATGTTCCACGCGGACTCGAACATGGTGAGCAGCCGGTGCATCCCGCACGGCCGCACGAGCGCGAAGTGGAACCGCCTGCTCTCCCGGTGGTAAGCGCGTACATCGCCGGCGGCCACCGCCTCCTCAAGTGCCCGGTGCGCCTCGGCGGCGTGGGCGTGGTCCCGCGGGGTCGCGGCCTCGACAGCTGTCTTGAGCGCCGCGGTCTCGAGCACCTCGCGGACCAGGTACATCTCCCGCAGCTCGGCGGACGTGAGCTTCGCGACGGTGTAGCCGGCGTTGGGCCGGTGCTCGACCAGCCCCTCGCCGATCAGCGTCTTGAGCGCCTCGCGGACGGGGATGCGGCTGACCCCGAACACGGCGGCGACCTCGTCCGGCGGGATCGGCGTGCCCGGCGGCACGCCCCCGTCCAGCAGGCAGCGCCGCAGCTCGGCGAGGATCGCCGCCTGCGACGTGGCCTGCTCGTTCAGGAGCTGCGCGATCAGCACCGACCGGCGCCGGGGGCCTGGCATCCCCCGAGGCTAAGCCCTGTTTGTTGTCGGTGGGTGAATCAGTCCATCTCGAACAGGGTGAGCTGCAGCCCGGCCGGCCCCTCGACCCGCGCGTTCGTCGAGCGGAACGGGGTCTTCCGTGGCTCCGCGAGGACCTCGCCACCCGCCGCACGCAGGGCGTCCGTGCCGCCGTGCACGTCGTCGACCTCGAACGCGACCCGGATGTGCCCGGCCACCCGGCGGCCCACCTCGACCTCGTCGATGTACTCGGCGGTGGCCGGCTCGGCCAGTTCGAGGGTGGCCGCGCCCGCGTCCAGGATCATCACGCGGCCCCGCGGCGGTTGCACGGCCTCCCGTTCGGTCATGCCGAGCACGTCACGGTAGAAACGCACCGCGGCGTCGTAGTCATCGGCCGTGACGACGAGACGGAGCTGGCGAACGGACATTCCTGGCCTCCAGAGATCGTTTTGCCATGGCAAACGCGCAGGTCACGAGCTTTGTTCCACAAAAGGTGCGCCCTAGCGGCGAGCCTCTTTGCCGGTTGTCGACGGCAATCTCTAAGCTTCCCCGCACAGCGCGGACTACAAGGAGCTAGGTCGATATGTCGACATTGCACCCCTCGGGTCAGGAGCTAAGCCTCGCACCGAGGGCGGCCTCCGACGAGGACGAGGTGCTTGACGAGAGCACGAACGGCACCGGTCCACTGAACCGGCCCAAGCGGCACATCCCGGAGCCGCCGCTGCTCAACGGTCATGGGCCGGCGAAGGTCATCGCGCTGTGCAACCAGAAGGGTGGCGTCGGCAAGACCACCTCGACGATCAACCTCGGCGCCGCGCTGACCGAGTTCGGCCGTCGGGTGCTCATCGTCGACTTCGACCCGCAGGGCGCGCTGTCCGTCGGTCTCGGCATGCCCGCGCACACCCTCGACAAGACGATCTACAACGTCATGATCGAGCGGTCGATCACCGTCGACGACGCGATCATCCGCACCGGCGTCGAGAACATGGACCTGCTGCCGAGCAACATCGACCTCTCCGCGGCCGAGGTGCAGCTCGTCGCCGAGGTCGGCCGCGAGCACACGCTGCTGCGGGTGTTGCGGCCGGTCATCGACGTGTACGACTACATCCTCATCGATTGCCAGCCGTCGCTCGGCCTGCTGACCGTGAATGCGCTTACAGCCGCCGACGGGGTGCTGATCCCGCTGGAGTGCGAGTACTTCTCGATGCGGGGCGTCGCGCTGCTCACCGACACGATCGAGAAGGTGCGCGAGCGGCTGAACCCGAAGCTGGAGATCACCGGCATCCTCGCGACCATGTACGACCCGCGCACGGTGCACTCGCGTGAGGTCATGGCCCGCGTGGTCGAGCGCTTCGGCGAGGTGGTCTTCGACGCGGTGATCAACAGGACCGTCCGTTTCCCGGAGACGACTGTCGCGGGCGCGCCGATCACGGTGTGGGCGCCCAGGTCCGCCGGCGCGAAGGCGTACCGGCTGTTGGCCCGAGAGGTGATCGCCCGCGAGGTGGCCGCTCGAGAGGTGACCGCCAGGTGACGCGCCGGCCTTCGTTGCCGGGTGCGGATGAGCTGTTCAGAGCGACGGGTCCCGCCGACGGCGTGACCCAGGGGTGGCTGGAGGGTGCGCCGTCGCCGGCACGCCGCGGTTCACCCCGGCAGAAGCACACGTCGAAGATCACGGTGTACGTGTCCGACGAGGAGCTGCTCGCGCTGGAGCACGCCCGCCTGGCGTTGCGTGGCACCCACGGCCTGGCGGTGGACCGAGGCCGAATGGTCCGCGAGGCGATCGCGGTGGTGCTCGCCGACCTCGACGAACATGGCGAGGAGTCGGTGCTGGTGCGGCGCCTGCGTCATGACGACTGAGCCGCCCCCGTCGCCGCAGTCGCCGTCGCCGCCCGCCGAGCCCCCGGTAGCCGACGAGCCCCCGACCCGCGGCCGGTTCACGGTCAAGCTGTCGAACTTCGAGGGCCCGTTCGACCTGCTGCTCCAGCTCATCTCCCAACACGAGCTGGACGTGACGGAGGTAGCCCTACACCGGGTGACGGACGACTTCATCGCCCACCTCCACCAGGCCGGCGACGACTGGAACCTCGACGAGACCACGGAGTTCCTGGTGGTAGCGGCGACGTTGCTGGACCTGAAGGCCGCCCGCCTGGTCCCGACGGGTGATGTCGAGGATGAGGAGGACCTGGCACTACTGGAGGCCCGCGACCTGCTTTTCGCCCGGCTGCTGCAGTACCGGGCGTACAAGCAGGTAGCGGCCCTGTTCGCGGAGTTGGAAGCTGGCGCCCTCCGGCGGTACCCCCGCTCGGTGGCCCTGGAAGACCGCTTCCAGGCCCTACTGCCCGAGGTCACACTGGGCGTAACCCCGACCCGCTTCGCCGTCCTGGCAGCGACGGTCTTCCGCCCGAAACCCCCGCCCACAGTGTCTATCGACCACCTACACATGGGCAGAGTCTCAGTCCGCGAACACGTGGCGGTCCTGAGGGTAAGACTGGCAACAGCAGGCAGCGCGACATTCGCCGCCCTGGTGGCCGATTGCGAACACAGCATCGAGGTGATAGCCCGGTTCCTGGGGCTGTTGGACCTCTACAAGGAGAACGTGATCGCCTTCCACCAGGAGGAGGCACTGGCAGAACTAAACGTCGAGTGGACGGGCGGCACCGTGGCAGAAGCAACCGCCGCAGCGGAGACCGTCCCCACCGACGACGAGGAGGAGTACGGGTGAGCGATCAGCACCCAACCGAGGCGGAGCCCCAGGAGGCGCCCGCCCGCATCACCCTGCCACCGCCCCCACCCCAGGCCGAGCAGCCGCCCCAGGCCGAGCAGCCACCCCAGGCCGAGCAGCCACCCCAGGCCGAGCAGCCACCCCAGATCGAGCAGCCACCCCAGGCCGAGCAGCCGCCCCAGAACGAGGCCGACGCCCCGTCGGCCCCCGCCGACGAGCCGTCGCTGCCTGCCCCCACTGGCTCATCCACTGAGCCACTCGCCGACGAAGTGGCTCATCCACCCATCCACTCATCCACCGAGCCACCAACTGGCCCAGTGGATGAGCCACTGGACCACTCATCCACTGACCCAATGCCCACCGAAGTGACTGAATCGCCAGATCCCCCAGCCGCCCCCGAATCCCTCCCAGCCCACCCCGATTCCGATTCGGGTGCCCTCGCGCCCATCCCAGCCGAATCCGGCCCGCCTCCGGTCGACTCTGACTCAAGCTTGGCTCCGGCCGGCTCGGACTCCGGCCCGGCCGGAGCCGAGTCTGATTCGGCCGGCTCCGTGTCTGGCGCGACCAAACCCGAATCCGTCCCAGCCAGTCCCGAGCCGGTCCCACACAGGGATGATCCGGTCGATCCTCAACCTGGTGCGGTGGAGCCGGAGTCGAATGCGGCCGGACCCGAGTCCGGTCCCGCCGGATCCGATTCTGGTTGGCCCGAATCCGCGTCCGCATCCACCGAATCCGGCCCGGCCGAGTCCGACCCCGCCGAATCCGAGTCCGAATCCGGTCCGGCCGAGCCCGAGCCCGACCCCGCCGAATCCGAGTCCGAATCCGCTCCGGCCCAGCCCGAATCCGTCCCGGCCGAAGCCGAAGTCGCCCCTGCGGCATCCGAGGCCGCCCAGGTGCCTGAGCCTCTGGACCAGCCCGGCGCCGACCCCGCGACCGGTCCAGTGGATGAGCCACTCATCCACTCATCCACTGAACCACCCCCCGACGCCGAGGAAGGCATCGAGGACGGCCTCCTCCCCCTCAGCGACGCCGACCTGGAGTCCGCTCTCGAAGCGCTCCTCCTCGTCGTCGACTCGCCCGCCGAGGAGGAGGCCCTCGCGACCGCCCTCAACACCACACCGCTCCGGGTGGCCGAGCACCTCCGCCTCCTGTCGGACAGGTACACCGACCAGGACCGCGGCATCGACCTCCGCCGGGCGGGTGGTGGCTGGCGCTTCTACACCCGCGACCGCTACGCCCCCTACGTCGAGAAGCTCCTCCTCGACGGCCAGCGAGCCAAGCTGACCCGCGCCGCCCTCGAGACCCTCGCCGTCATCGCCTACCGGCAGCCCGTGACCCGGGCCCGGGTCGCCGCCGTCCGCGGGGTCAACTGCGACGGCGTCATCCGCACCCTGCTCGCGCGCGGGCTGGTCGAGGAGACCGGGACCGACGTCGAGACCGGCGGCTTCCTTTACCGCACAACGGAACTGTTCCTCGAGCGCCTCGGACTGTCCTCTTTGGACGATCTGCCGCCGATCGCGCCGCTGCTGCCGGAGGTGGACTCCATCGATGAACTCTGAACCCGAGGGCGTGCGCCTGCAGAAGGTGCTGTCCCGCGCCGGCGTCGCCTCCCGCCGCGCGGCCGAGGACCTCATCGCCCAGGGACGGGTCAAGGTCGACGGCGCCGTGGTCACGGAGTTCGGCCGCCGCGTCGACCCCGAGACCGCGGTCATCCACGTCGACGACGTGCGCGTCGTGGTCCGCGACGACATGGTGTACCTCGCGTTCAACAAGCCCCGCGGCGTGCACACCACGATGTCCGACGACCGCGGCCGCCCCTGCGTCGGCGACTACATCCGCGACCGCGACGAGCGGCTCTTCCACGTCGGCCGCCTCGACGCCGACACCGAGGGCCTGCTGCTCCTCACCAACGACGGCGACCTCGCGCACCGCCTGATGCACCCGTCGTTCACCGTCAGCAAGACCTACCTCGCCGAGGTGCCCGGCCCGGTGCCGCGCAACATCGGCCGCCAGCTCCGCGAGGGCATCGAGCTCGAGGACGGCCCGGTCAAGGTGGACGCCTTCCGCGTGGTCGACACGAGCGGTGGCCGCGCGATGGTCGAGGTGGTGCTGCACGAGGGCCGCAACCACATCGTCCGCCGGCTCCTCGCCGCCGTCGACCTGCCGGTGCGCAAGCTGGTCCGCACCCAGATCGGCGACGTCCACCTGGGCAACCAGCGCTCCGGCTCGCTCCGCCCGCTGACCCGTCCGGAGATCGGCTCGCTCTTCGCCGCAGTCGACCTCTGACATGGGCTGGGTGCGGCCGATCATCCGCGGCTGGGTGGTCCGCGACGAGGTGCCCGGCCCGGACGTCGACGAGTTCGCCGAACCTGACCGCGTGATCGCCGCCCTCACGAGACGGGGTGCCGCCACACTGCTGGCCGTCCAGCATCCACATCGGACTCCCGAAGCTGTGGCCACCGGCCGTGGCTTGCTGGAGTCGTTACCGGCAGCGAGGAACACGCTGTCGGCCCTGCTGCGCACCGCCTACCGTCCAGTGTCCACAGTGGTCGCTCCGTACGAGGTCGACGGCCCGGACGGCTCGGTGTGCGGCGTGCTGTGCATGGTCGACCCGGCCGCGGTGGGCGCCGGCCACGTGCGCCACAGCGAGGAGGTCTACCCGGACATCGTCGCCGAACGCGCGGCGGTCCTGGCCGGCCTGGGCTACGCCACCAGCGCCGCGATGCTCGTGCCGGTAGGAGACCGCGACGAGCTGACCGCGGAAGTCCGCACCCACACGAGAAACCACCCGCCCGCGGTATCCACAGTGGACGCGCAAGGCCGCCGTCACCGCCTGTGGCTGACCACCGACACCGCACTGCTGGACGTGGTGGAAGCGCATACATTGATGGTCGCGGACGGCAACCACCGCGTGGCCGCGGCGGCGTCCGCCGGCCTGGGCGGTCTGCTGGCACTGGTAACGGCCGGCCCGGACCTGCACATAGGCGCGTTCCACCGCGCGCTGACCAACACCGGCCTCACCGCCCAGACCCTGGCAGACAGCTGGCGCGAAACGGGCCTGACCGTCCGGGAGGAACCAAACGCCCCGACCCCCACCGCCCCCGGTCAGACGGTGGTCCGCTGCCCGAACAAGACCCTGGTGGTCGACCTACCGACGGGCCTGGACCACGCGGTGGTGGAGGAGGTCCTCCTAGCCGCGGCACTGCACCTGGACCCGGAAGGCCCGAACGTCCAACCACTGGCCGCAGGCCGCACCCCACCCCCGAACACGGACGCGATACTGGAACTGGCCCCGGTCCCCCTGGCCACGGTGCTGGCCGAGCACGCGGCCGGCCGCCGCATGCCCCGCAAGAGCACCTACTTCACCCCAAAACCCCGCAGCGGCCTACTCCTGGCCGACCTGCGCCACCAGTAAACGGACCGCGGTCCCCAAACGGTCCGAACAGCGCCCTCGAGATGGTTGCGCTGGCAGCCCCCACCCGATCCCGGGGGCGGCCCCGATGCCAGTCTACCGGCCGGGTCTGACAAATCCCCTGGTCGGCAAGGGGCTGTGGATAACTTTCGCGGATGAGTCCGAGCCAAAGGGACATTCGTGCGTCAAACGAGGGCTCTGCCCCATCACGGAGGCGTCTCGCGTCGCCGACGGGAGGCTGGCCAGGTCATCCTGCCTGTGGACAACTCACGCAGTTGCCGGACGTGACCGGTGTGGGGCCAGTCTCGCTACCGGCTCGGCGAAGCGGGCGGCCAGCGGGCCGAAGATCGCCATGATCAGGACGTATGCCGTCGCCAGGGCGGCCAGGCGGTCGTCCGCGGCGCCCGCCGACACCGCCAGTCCCGCGATCACGATCGAGAACTCACCGCGGGCGACCAGGGCCGCTCCCGCGCGGGCTCGGCCCATCCGGGCGATGCCCTGGCGTTTCGCGGCCCACCAGCCCGTCGCCAGCTTGGTGATCGTCGTGACCACGGCCAGGGCCAGTGCCACGGCCAGCACCGGCGGAATGGTCGACGGGTTGGTGTTCAGGCCGAACACCACGAAGAACATCGCCGCGAAAAGATCACGCAGAGGTTCGAGCATCCTCGTCGCGTTCTCCGCCGTCGAGCCGGAGATCGCGATGCCCAGCAGGAACGCGCCCACCGCCGCGGACACCTGCAACTGCGACGCCACGCCGGCGACCAGCAGTGCCGCGCCCAACACCCGCAGCAGGAAGACCTCCGGGTCCGGACTGTCCACAATGGCGGACACGTAACGGCCGAACTTCAACGCCAGCAACAACACCAGCGTCACGACGAGCAGCGAGATCCCGATGGCCGACAGTCCACCGAGCAGTGTCGCGCCCGCGAGCACGGCGGTCAGGATCGGCAGGTACACCGCCATCGCCAGGTCCTCGAACACCAGGATCGACAGCACGACCGGCGTCTCGCGGTTGCCCAGCCGGCCCAGGTCGCCGAGCACCTTCGCGACAATGCCCGACGACGAGATGTACGTGACGCCCGCCATCGCCAGCGCGCCGATCGGGCCCCACCCCAGCATCAGCGCCACCGCGACGCCCGGCGCCGCGTTCAGCACCAGGTCCACCAGCCCGGCCAGCCACGAACGGCGCAGACCCGTCACCAGCTCCGCCGCCGAGTACTCCAACCCCAGCAGGAGCAGCAGCAGGACCACGCCGATCTCGCTCGCGACAGAGGCGAACTCCCCGATCCCCTCAAGTGGCAACAGGCCACCACTGCCGAACGCGAGGCCGCCGAGCAGGTAGAACGGGATGGGGGAGATGCCGATCTTCCAGGCCAGCCTGCCGAGCACGCCCAGGCCGAAGAAGATCGCGCCGAGTTCGATCAGCGCGACTGTCGCGTCGTGCACGGGCGCTACCCGCGTTCGAGGATGTCAGCGGCCTTGGCGAGTCCCTCGGTGGTGCCGACCGTGATCAACGCGTCGCCGCCGCCCAGCACGAAGTCCGGCCGTGGCGACGGGTGCACCGTGCCGGCGCGGACGACGGCCACGACCGAGGCGGCGGTACGCGTGCGTAACTGTGTGTCACCCAACGTGCGACCGTCGTACGGGGAACCGTGGGTCAGCGGCAGCTGCCGGGTGTGGACGCCGGTCAGCCCGTCGTTCTCCTTGCGTAGCTGGGCGACGAGCTGCGGCGCGCCGAGCAGGTTCGCGAGCGCGCTCGCCTCGTCGACCGTGAGCGGGACCGACGCGGTGCAGGCGTCCGGGTCGTCCTCGCGGGACACGATCAGCTCGAGCCGCCCGTCCCGGTAGGTGATCACGCCGATCCGCCGCCCGGCACGGGAGACGAAGTCGTGGCGGGTGCCAATCCCCGGCAGCGGCGTGACGTCGACATTCACCACGCCAGGTTAACCTTGCCGAGCACGTCTTTCTTCCCGAGCCCGCGGCCCCTAGGTTGGTGACGATCTCGTTCGCCGACGTCCCGGAGGCATCGCATGGCCGGCCGTACCAAGTTCCTTCTCGACGAGTCCGACATGCCGACGGCCTGGTACAACATCGTGCCCGACCTGCCGGCGCCGCCCCCGCCGCCGCTGCATCCGGGCACCGGCGAGCCGGTGGGTCCCGATGATCTCGCGCCGCTGTTCCCGCAGGCGCTCATCGCCCAGGAGGTGAGCACGGAGCGTTACATTCCGATCCCGGAAGAGGTACAGGAGGTGTACCGGTTGTGGCGGCCGTCGCCGCTGTACCGGGCGCACCGGCTGGAGAAGGCGCTCGGCACGCCCGCGCGGATCTACTACAAGTACGAGGGCGTGAGCCCGGTCGGCTCGCACAAGCCGAACACCGCGGTGCCGCAGGCGTTCTACAACGCGCAGGAGGGGGTCAGCCTGCTGACCACCGAGACCGGCGCGGGGCAGTGGGGGAGCGCGCTGGCGTTCGCGTGCGCCCAGTTCGGGCTGGAGTGCGAGGTGTGGCAGGTCCGCGCGTCGTACGACCAGAAGCCGTACCGCAAGATCATGATGGAGACGTTCGGGGCGACCGTGCACCCGAGCCCGTCGGAACTGACCGCGTCCGGCCAGGCGGTGTTGGCGTCGGACCCGCACTCGACGGGCAGCCTGGGCATCGCGATCAGCGAGGCGGTCGAGAAGGCGGCGGGCAACCCCGACGCGCGGTATGCGCTGGGCAGCGTGCTCAACCACGTGCTGATGCACCAGACGGTCATCGGCGAGGAGGCGCTGCGGCAGTTTGAGCTGGCCGGTGACTCCCCGGACGTCATCGTCGGCTGTACCGGCGGTGGTTCGAACTTCGGCGGGCTCGTGTTCCCGTTCCTGCGGGAGAAACTGGCGGGCAAGATCTCGCCGACGATTCGGGCTGTGGAGCCGGCCGCGTGCCCGTCGCTCACGCGCGGTAAGTACGCCTACGACTTCGGCGATACCGCCGGGCTGACGCCACTGCTGAAGATGCACACGCTCGGTCACGCGTTCATCCCGGACCCCATCCACGCGGGTGGGTTGCGGTACCACGGGATGTCGCCGCTGCTGTCACACATCGTCGACCTCGGCCTGGTCGACGCGGTGGCCATCGGGCAGAACGAGTGCTTCGCGGCGGGGGTGCGGTTCGCGCGGGCGGAGGGCATCGTCCCGGCGCCCGAGCCGACCCACGCACTGGCCGAGTGCGTCCGGGAAGCCTTGCGATGCAAGGAAACCGGCGAGGAGAAGGTGATCCTGACCGCACTGTGCGGGCACGCGCACCTGGACCTGCCGGCATACGCGAAGTACATGGCCGGCGACATGGCGGACCGAGAGCTGACCGACCGAGAAATAGAGGCCGCCTTCGAGACGATCCCGGCCCGATAGCCACCCGCCGGCAGGCCGACGCATGGTCGGCTGGATTGGCTGATCCACTAGGCCACTCATCCACTAGCCCACTCACGCGAACGAAAAGTGGGCTGGTGGTTGAGTGGATGAGCCACTGGACCAGTTCGGAGTGGGCTGGTGGTTGAGTGGATGAGCCACTGGACCAGTTCGGAGTGGGCTGGTGGTTGAGTGGATGAGCCACTGGACCAGTTCCGAGTGGACTAGTGGATGAGTGGATCAGCCACTGCCAGTTGGCTGGATAGTCGCCTTGTGTGGGTCAGCGGTAGAGGTGGCGGGCGATGATCTCCCGTTGGATTTCGCTTGCGCCTTCGTAGATGCGGGGAGCCCGGACCTCTCGGTAGAGGTGTTCCAGTACGTGTCCTTCTTCCAGCGCCCGGGCGCCGTGTACCTGGATCGCCACGTCCACTGCCTGCTGCGCGGTTTCCGTTGCGAAGAGTTTGGCCATTGCTGACAGGTGGCCGGTGCGTTCGGCCCCTGAGTCGTACGCCGTGGCCGCGTCGTGGACCAGGAGGCTGGCGGCCTGCAGGCGCGTGGCCACGTCCGCCAGTTGGTGGGACACCGCCTGGAAATCACGCAGAGGCCGGCCGAACGCCTCCCGCTCCTTCGTGTGTGCCACCGCGGCATCCAGCGCCGCCTCCCCCATGCCCAGTGCGAACGCGCCCACGCTGGGTCGGAACATGTCCAGCGTCCGCATCGCCACTCGCCAGCCGCCGTCGAGTTCGCCCAGGACGGCTTCCGCCGGGACGTACACATCGTCGAAGTGCAGGCTGCCGATCGGGTGCGGGGAGACCAGGCGCTGTGGGACACCGGACAGGCCGGGGGCGTCACCGGGGACCGCGAACGCGGTGATGCCGCGGGCACCGTTGTCGCTGGTGCGGGCGAACACCGAGTACACGTCCGCTTCGGGGGCGTTCGAGATGAACACCTTCTCGCCGTTGAGGCGGTAGCCCTCGCCGTCGCGGGTCGCTGACAGGGCGAGCGCCGCCGCGTCGGAGCCCGCGCCCGGCTCGGTGAGTGCGAAGCCCACCGCGGCTTCTCCTGATGTGATGCGGGGAAGCCATTCGTCCACTACGGACTTCCTGCCGGCCAGCAGGATCGGGTACGTCCCGAGCCCCTGCAGTGCGAACGCGGTCTCCGCCTCGGTGCAGTGGCGGGCCAGCGCCTCGCGGATGATGCACAGGTCCATGGCCGAGGTCTCGGGGAACAACCTACCCAGCAGGCCGTGCGAGGCGAGCGCGGCGAGAAGCGGACGGTTGATCGTGCCGGGGGTCCCGCGCTCGGCGATGGCCGGGAGCGTGGCCGCGACCTTTTCCGTGTGGTCACGAAGTTCCTGGTGCTCGGGCGAAAGATGGGTGTAGGTCATGCCGGGATCACCGCCGTGCCGAGTAGCTCGATCTTCGCTGCCTCGTCGAACAGTTCGGCCACGCCGAGGAGCGCGACCGCGGGGTAGTGGCGGCCGAAGTGCTTGCGCCACACAGGGCCCAGCTCCCGCAGCGACTGGCGGTACTCGGCGACGGCCGTCGTGTAGATGATGAGGGAGACCAGGTGGTCCGGGGTCGCGCCGGCGGCGGTGAGGGCGGCGACGACGTTGGCGGCCGCCACGTCGAACTGCTCGACGAGGGTGTCGCCGACGATCACGCCGTCCGGGCCCTGCGCGGTCTGCCCGCCGAGGTGGACCGTGCGGCCAGGGGCGGCGACCACGGCGTGGGCGAAACCGACCGGCTCGGCCAGTCCGGGTGCGGTGACGATCTCATGTGGAGTCATCGGCCCGTCCACCGCGGCTTCCGGCCTGCCGACCACGCCGCGTAGAACTCCGCGTGGTCGTCGCTCTTCATGAGCAGTGCCTGGGTCATCGCCTCGAGTTCGATGCTGCTGCCGAGGTCCATGTCGAGTTCGCGAGTCAGCAACACCTTCGTCGTCGAGTACGCCAGGGCCGGGCCGTTCGCGAGTCGCTCCGCGAGTGCGGTGGCTTCCGCCGGCAGGTCCGCGTCCGGCACCACCTTCGTGGCCAGCCCGATGGTCTCGGCACGACGAGCGTCCAGCTTGTCGCCCAGTATCAGAAGTTCCGTGGCGCGGCTCAGGCCGACCAGGCGCGGCAGCAGGTACGCCGAGCCCATGTCCGCGCCGGCCAGGCCCACCCTGGTGAACAGGAACGCGAACGACGCCGACTCGGCCAGCAGGCGGAAGTCGCTCGCCAGCGCGATCACCGAACCGGCACCCGCGGCCACGCCGTTCACCGCGGCGATCACCGGCAGCGGGCACTCGCGAAGTGCCTTCACCACGGCACCCGTCATGCGGGTGAACTCGAGCAGCTGCGCCGCCTGCATCTTCTGCAGCTCGCCGATGATCTCCTCGACGTCGCCGCCCGAGCAGAAACCCCGGCCCTCGCCCGTGAGCACGACCACCCGGGCGTCGCCGCGGTGGGGGAGCTCGGTCAGCAGGTCCCTCAGGTCCGCGTACACGTCGAACGTCAACGCGTTCAGCTTGTCGGGGCGGTTCAACGTGATCGTCGCGACGCCGTCGGCCACCGCGAGGTCGAAGTGTTGCCAGTCCTCGGTGAGACCGGCCGACGCTCGGAACGGGCTCATGCCTGGATTCCTCCTCCGTCCAGCACTATCGCCTGACCGTTGACGGCCGACGCCTCGGGCGCGGCGAGGAACACCACCGCGAACGCCACCTCGTCGGGATCGAGCAGGCGGCCGAGTGGGGACATGCGTGCGATCGCCCGCTCACTGTCCTCAGTAGAACGTCCGGTGGACTCGGCGATGCGTTGTACCGTGTGCGCCGTCATGTCCGTGCGCACGAACGTCGGGCACACCGCGTTGGCCGTCACGCCCGTGCCCGCGACCTCCGCGGCCACCGCACGCGTCAGGCCCACGGTCGCGTGCTTCGAGGCCGAATATGCCGCCGTGTAACGCTGTCCCGTTCTGCCCGCGGTCGACGCCACCGTCACGATCCGGCCCTGGTTCCTCGCCAGCATCCCCGGCAGCACCGCCTTCGTGCACAGGAACGCGCCGGTGGCGTTGACGTCAAGTTGGGACCGCCAGTCCGCGAGGCTCGTCTTCGCCACCGGCGCGCTCGACGAGACGCCCGCGTTGTTGACCAGCACGTCCACGTCGCCGAGTGAACCGAACACCTGCGCCACCGCGGTCTCGTCGGTGATGTCGCAGTCCGCACGGCCCAGTGCGACCACACGGTCGCCCAGGTCGGTGAAGCGTTTGGCCACCGCCGCACCGATGCCCCGGGTGCCGCCGGTGACGACCACCAGCCGGCTCACGTCATCGCCCGCAGTGCGCGCCGGTCCAGTTTTCCGTTCGTCGTGCGGGGAAGCGACGTGACGAACCGGATCTCGTGTGGAGACTTGTGGCCGGCCAGCCGTGCGCGGACAAACTCGCGCAGGGAAGTCGCCAGCTCGGGGGTGGCCGTCACGCCTTCACGAACGACCACATAAGCACGCGGCCGCACCAGACCGTCCACCTCGAAGCCCGTGACCCCGCACTCCAGCACGTCGTCGTGGCCGATGAGGCAGTGCTCGATCTCGCTCGGCGCGACCCAGATCCCGCCAGACTTCAGCAGGTCGTCGGCCCGGCCGTGGTAGTAGAAGAAGCCGTCGGCGTCGCGACTGAACAAGTCTCCCGTGTGGACGGTGTGTCCGCGGTAGGTCGACGCGGACTTCTCCTTGTCGCCGAAGTACTCCAGGGCAACGGTTCCGCCAGTCACCTCCAGCGTGCCCACCTCGCCGTCCGGCACCTCGGCGCCGTCGTCGTCCACGACTCTGGCCGAGTACCCGGGCACCACCTGGCCGCAGCTGCCCTGCCGTGCCGCGCCCGGCCGGTTCGAGATGTAGATGTGGTAGGCCTCCGACGACCCTATCCCGTCGACCACCTCGACGCCGAAGGTCTCGTTCCACCTGCGGTGCAGCTCGGCCGGCAACGCCTCGCCCGCGGACGTACACAGCCGCAGTGAGCTGAGGTCCTGTGTGGACGCCGTCGGGTGGGCGACCATCGCGCTCATCATCGTCGGCACGTTCACCAGGATCGTCGGCCGGAACCGGGCGATCAACTCGAAGATCCGGTCCGCGGTGGTGCGTTCCGGGAACGCGATCCCCGCCGCACCGACGCCGAACGGGTACAGCGCGGTCAGATCCCGTGCGTAGCCGAAGAACAGCTTCGGCACGGGCAGCACGATGTCGTCCTGGCCGATGCCGAGCACGCCGAGCGCGTAGCTCTCGTGGCTGATGATCGGGCTTGCCGCCGGGTGCACGCAGGCCTTCGGCGCACCGGTGCTGCCGGTGGTGAACTTCCAGATCGCGATGTCCTCGCGGGTGGTGGGCGCCGGGTCGAGCGTGCCGGACGCGTCGGCGACGAGTGCGGCGAAGTCGTGTTCGTTGTCCCGCAGGTCGGTGCCGCCGACCACCAGCACCTGCCGGCCCTCGGTGCCGGCCTCGCGGAGTTGGTCGAGCGTGACCGGGTCGGCGATGACGACGCGTGCCTCGGTGTAGTCGAGGAAGTAGCGGTAGTCCTTGGGCTGCAGGAACGTGTAGACCTCGGCCGTGACCGCGCCGATCTTCTGTGCGGCGTACCAGGTGGCGACGAACTCGACGCCGTCGGACAGCGCCAGCAGCACCCGTTCGCCCCGGCGCGCGCCGAGCCCGAGCAGTACGTTGCCGACCCGGTTGACGAGCGCCGACAGCTCACTGTACGTGGTAGCGCCCTGAGGTGTGAACAATGCGACCCGGTCGCCGCGCCCCAGCTCCAGATTGCGGTCCACGAAGTAGTCGGCGACGTTGAACATCTAGCGTGACACCTCTCGGATCGTCTCCACGAGCAGGTCGGTGAGAACGTCGAAAGTGGACTGCCCTTCCGCGGCCGACGCGTCGGCGGGAGCGCCGCAGTAGGCGCGATCCATGCCCATGGCCACGAAGTCCGCCTTGCCGTCGGCCATGGCGGCCGGCATGTTCACGGGCACCGGCGGCAGTGCCGCCATGGTCGCGGTGTCGACCAGCGCCGGCCGGTCCGCGAGCACGAGCGACGTCTCGTACTGCCCGGCATGGCACGCGCCGGACCGGAACTCGTCCGTCAGCCGGGCGGCGTGCCGCCGGCGCACCAGGTCCAGGTACGCCACCCCGGCCTCGGCCGTCGCCTTCCGCAGGGTCTCGACATGGGCCGGCTCGAAGTGGTTGTTCACCACGACGATCCGCGGGAACCCCTGCGCGGCGAGCGAACCGCACACGTCGACGACGAGCGCGTGCAACGTGGCCTCGCTGACCGAGACCGCGCCGGGGAACGCGGCGCCGAAGCGGGTGACGCCGTAGTTCAGCGCCGGCAGCACGAGCACCCGCACGTCGGGATCGTCGGTCAGGCGGGCCGCGGCCCGGGCGCACATGCCCGCCGAGATGATCTCGTCGGTGCCGAGCGGTGCGTGCGGGCCGTGCGGCTCGACGGCGCCGACCGGTAGCAGCAGCACCGGTTTCCGCGGCCCGGCGAGGACTTCCGCCACCTGCGCTGAGGTGAGGTCCGCGAACGCCGTCACGCGCCCACCTCCTCGAGCGGGGTCGGCAGCGGGTCGAACAGGCACAGATCCGCCCGGCCGGCCGCGATGACGGTGTTCACCTCGTCCGGCGTCGTGAGGTAGCCGCCGACCAGCGTCGGCACACCGGCCTCGTTGCGCACCCGGTCCGACAGCGTGGTCAGGTACCCGCGCCGGTACTCCGGTCGCGAGGTCGCGGTCGTGTGCCCGGCCCGCACGTGGATCAGGTCCACGCCACGGGAGGCGAGTGCGCGTGCGTGTGCGATGCCCTGTTCGACGGAAAGCCCGCCACGGGCCCAGTCCGCGGCCGTCAACCGGGCCACCAGCAGGCCCGGCCACGCGGACCGCACGGCGTCCACAACGGACAGTGGGAACCGCAGCGGCTCGGTGCCGTACTCGTCGGTGCGGCGGTTGGTCAGCGGGGACAGGAAGCTGGCCAGCAGGTACCCGTCCGCGAGATCCAGCTCCAGCGCGTCGAACCCGGCCCCCCGGGCGCGACCGGCCGCGGCCACGAAGTCGTCGCGCACCCGCGCCATGTCGGTATCCGACATCTCGGCCGGCACCACGCTGAACGGCGTGTAGGGCAGCGCCGACGCGGACAGCAGCGGCCACCCGTCCCGCAGCGGCACGTCCACGCCGCCGGCCGGCCGGGTCGCGCCGCGCCGGCCCGCGTGCCCGAGCCGCACGCCGACGAGCGCGCCGGTGTCGTGGACCTCCTTCACCACCGGTGCCCACGAGTCGTCGAGGACCGGGCAGTCCGGCGTCGTGCGACCGTCCTGGGCAACCGCGACGAACCCGGTCAGCACCAGGCCGGCACCCGCCCGCGCGGCGTCCACCAGGTCCGGTGTGGACACTGAACGCACGACCCGGTTGCGCAGTGTCGTACCGCCGACGCGCAGGGGCGCGAACATCGGCGGCGGCGCCACCGCACCCGGCAGGAGTGGTGTGCCGGTGGCCGACGCCGCGAACCACGAGTCCAGCACCCGCACGAACTTCGGGTCCCGTTGCATGAGATTCGCGTGGCTGATCCGGCCGCTGCGGGTCAGCAGGTTCGCCGCGAACTGGATCGGCGCGAGGTCGACGTAGCTGGCCACCCGCCCGAAGTACGCGGCGCTGTCCCCGGCCGCCTGTTGGAACCGCTCGACGACCGGCTGCCGCTCCAACTCGTAGTCGACGAGCGCCGACTCCACCGAACCGCGTTCCAGCGCGTTGGCCAGCGCGATGGCGTCCTCCATCGCGAGCTTCGTGCCGGAGCCGATCGAGAAGTGCGCCGTGTGGGCCGCGTCGCCGATCAGCACGACGTTGCCGTGGTGCCAGTGCTCGTTGCGGACCAGCGGGAAGTCCAGCCAGATCGACTTGTTCGACATCAGCCGGTGGTCGCCCAGCTCGGCCGCGAACAGCGACTGGCAGAACGCCATGCTGTCCTCTTCGGACATCGTGTCGAGACCGGCACGGCGCCACGTCGGCTCGGTGGTCTCCACGATCCACGTGCTGGTGTGCTCGTCGAACGGGTAGGCGTGCACCTGGAACAGCCCGTGCTCGGTTTCCTTGAACACGAACGTGAACGCGTCGAGCACGAGGTCGGTGCCGAACCACACGTACTTGCAGCCCTGCGGAACCGAGGAACTGCCGAAGTCGAACTGCCTGCGCAACACGCTGTTCGCGCCGTCGGCGGCCACCACGAGATCGCCGTCCACATCGGACGGTGTGACCTCCTGGTGGAACGTCAGCGACGCGCCGAGCGCACGGGCACGCCGCTGGAGGATCGCCAGCAGATGCGTGCGCCGGATCGCGGAGAACGTGTGCCCGGACGACCGCAGCACCCGCCCGCGATAGTGGATGTCGATCGACGTCCACCGGGCGAACGAGTCCGTGATCTCCAGGTAGGTGGGATAGTCGGCGTCCCGCAGCGCGCCCAGCGTCTCCTCGGAGAACACCACGCCCCAGCCGAACGTCGCGTCCGGCGCGTTGCGTTCCACGACCGAGACCTCGTGCCCGGTCTTGCGCAGCAGGATCGCCAGGTACAACCCCGAGGGCCCGCCGCCGACGACCGAGACATGCATCAGGACACCGCCTCCGCCAGCCGGTCGAGGTCGTCGAGGGAGGCGACCGTCGGGTAGAGGATCAGCTCGTCGCAACCCTCGGCCTCGTAACCACGCACGAAGTCCCGCACCGCGCGGGCCGACGTCAGGTTCCCGGCGGCGATCTTCTCCGCGAACGGTCCCGTGAACGCGTAGTAGTCGACGAGGTAGGCGCTGCCCCGGTCCGGATCGCCGAACGCGAAGTACCCCTGGCCCCACAGCCTCGGCTCACCCGGGCGCTCCAGATCCCGCCACGCCGCACGGGCCTTCGTCGCCGCCGACGCGAACGCGCGAGGCGGTCCGCCGCCGTGCGCGTAGCCGTCGCCGTAGCGGGCCATGCGGGTCAGCGCCGCGCCGCTGGAGCCGCCGACCAGCAGTTCGATCGGTGGGCGCGCCGGCCCCACACCCGAGTCGTCGAGCGTGCCGCGCAGGTACGCGAGCTGCTCGGACAGCACCGCGCCACGCCGGCCGTGCGCGACACCCGCGGCCTCGTAGTCGTCGCGCCTGGCACCCACGCCCACCCCGAGCGTGAACCGCCCGTCCGACAGCGCGTCCACCGACAGGGCGTGCTTGGCGAGCATGGCGGGGGAGCGCAGCGGGCCGATCGCGATGTTGGTGGCCAGGCGTACCCGAGACGTGACGGCCGCGGCCGCGGACAGCGCGGCGAACGGCTCGATGCTGTCGTACACCAGCCGGTCGAGCACCCCGAGCGTGCCGAACGGACCGGCGTCGGCACGTCTGGCCCACTCGACGAGCACCTCGCCGGAGACGCCCGGGAGGGTGTTGGGAAGACCGACGCCAACCTTCACGCACAACACATTACGGTTGACCCCGCTGAGGCGTCAACTATGCTCGGAAGCATGAACGACCAGCTCCGCGGCTTCGAGCCGGCACCGCAGGACCTGGTGCTGACGCTCCTCGGCGCGCACCACGGCGCCCGCGACGGCGCGGTCTGGTCCGGTGGGCTGGTGCGGCTGCTCGGGGAGTTCGGCTTCACCGAGGGAGCCGCCCGCGTGGCGCTGAACCGGCTCGTCGCCAGGGAGCTGCTGGCCCGCAGCAGGAACGGCCGGCACGTGCACTACGTCCTCACCCCGCGCACGCGTGCCGTGCTCGCCGAGGGCGACCAGCGCATCTTCACACTCGGCGAGAAGCCGCGCCGCGAGACCACGTGGACCGTGCTGTGGCACTCGATCCCCGAGGAACGCAGGCTCGCCCGCACCCGCCTCATCAGCCGGCTGCGCTTCCTCGGCTTCGGCTCGGTGCAGGACGGCACCTGGCTCGCGCCGCACGACCGCGAGCAGGAGCTCGCCGCGCTGCTCAAGGAGCTCGACGTCGCCGAGCACGCCGGCGTCATGCTCGGCCGGCCCGCGACCGCCGTCGACTTCGGCGCCTTCGTCGCCCGGGTGTGGGACCTGGGCGAACTGGCCGCGCGGTACCGGGCGTTCGTCGAGCACTTCCGCGGCCGGGAGGTCGGCAGCGACCGCGAGGCGTTGCTGCTGCGCACCCGGCTCGTGCACACGTTCCGCGAGTTCCCGTCCCTCGACCCCGAGCTACCGGAGGATCTGGTGCCAGCGCCACCCCATCGCGCGGACGCCCTGCGCCTGTTCCACTTCCTGTACCCGGCGCTGGCCGCGGCGGCCCAGCGCCACTTCGACAAGGTGACGAGGCCATGACCGAAACCATCCCGGGTGGACAGTCGGCGGCGCTGACCTACACGTCGTACCTGGCGCTCGACGAGGTCCTCGCCGCGCAGCGGCCGAGGTCCGACGAGCACGACGAGATGCTGTTCATCGTGATCCACCAGGTGTACGAGCTGTGGTTCAAGCAGCTGCTGCACGAGCTGGAGCTGCTGCAGCGGTGCCTGGAGAAGGGGGACACACCGCACTCGGTGCGCACGTTGCGGCGCGTGCTCACGATCCTCAAGGTGGTGGTCGCGCAGATCGACGTGCTGGAAACCATGACGCCGCGCCAGTTCACCAGCTTCCGCACCCGGCTCGAGGCGTCCAGCGGCTTCCAGTCCGGGCAGTTCCGCGAGCTGGAGGCCGTGCTCGGCCGGCGGGACAAGCGGATGCTCGCGCCGTACGCCAAGGACTCCACGGCCCACGAGCGGATCACCGCCGCGATGTCGCGACCGGCGATCTTCGACTCGTTCCTGCGTTACCTGGCCGACGCCGGCTACGACATCCCGGCCGAGCGCCTCGACCGCGACTTCCGGACACAGTGGACGGAGGACGAGGACGTGCAGCGTGTGCTCGTGCGGGTGTACGCGGACGACTCCGGGCCGTCCACAGTGGCCGATCTGCTCGTCGACCTCGACGAGGGACTGCAGGAGTGGCGGTACCGGCACGCGAAGATGGTCGAGCGGACCATCGGTGGCAAGTCCGGCACCGGTGGGTCGGCCGGCGCCGCGTACCTGCGCTCAACGCTGTTCCACGCCGTCTTCCCGGACCTCTGGGCCGTGCGGAGCCAGCTGTGACCACACTGGACGCCCTGCGGGCATCACCCAACTCGCTGTCGGTCCACTACGGACGGTTCAACGTCGCGCACCGCCTGCTGCTGACCGGCCACTCCCACCAGGCGTGGCCGGATGTCGCGCTGCACGGCCAGATCGAGGCGTTCACCGACGCGTCCGCCGCCGTGGACGACAAGTGGGACCTGGCCTTCGCCAAAGCGGAACGGTTGCGGCAGTCGTACCGGGACCTGCTCGACGACCCCGGCGGGGACATCGCGCTCGGCGCCAACACCCACGAGCTGGTCGTCCGCTTGCTGTCCAGTGTGGACCTGCGTGGACGGCCACGGCTCGTCACCACCGACGGCGAGTTCCACACCCTGCGCCGCCAACTCGCCCGCCTCGCCGAGGAAGGCGTCGAGATCGTACGCGTCCCCGCCGCGCCGGCCGACACGCTCGCCGAGCGGGTCGCCGCGTCGGTAGACGACCGGACCGCGGCCGTCCTGGTGTCCTTCGTGCTCTTCGAGACCTCGCGGATCGTGCCCGGCCTGTCGGTCGTCGCGGAGGCGTGCCGGCACCGGGGCGTGGAGCTGCTCGTCGACGCCTACCACGCGCTCGGCGTCGTGCCGTTCTCCGTGCGGTCAGAGGGTTTGACCGACGCGTGGGTCACCGGCGGCGGCTACAAGTACCTGCAGCTGGGGGAGGGCAACTGCTTCCTGCGCCTGCCCGCGCACGCGGCCACGGCCCGACCGGTCATCACCGGCTGGTTCGCGGAGTTCGAGGACCTGGCGGCGAAGGCGTCCGGCCTGGTCGGCTACGCGCCCGGCGGCGACCGGTTCGCCGGCGCCACCTACGACCCGACGAGCCACTACCGCGCCGTCGCCGTCCGCGACTTCTTCTCACGGCAGGACCTCACTCCGGCGTTCCTGCGCGAGGTCTCCTTGCACCAGAACGGTTTGCTCGCGTCCACTTTCGACGAGCTGGACCTGCCACCCGAGGTGATCACCCGCGACCGGTCCGCGCCACGCGAGGCGTTCGGCGGCTTCCTCGCCCTGACCGCCCCGAATGCCGGTGAGACAAGGAACAAGCTCGCCGAGCGTGGCGTGCTGACCGACAGCCGGGGCGACAGGCTCCGCTTCGGTCCCGCCCCGTACCTGTCGGACACGCAGCTCGAGGCCGCGATCGCCACGCTCGGCGAGGTGCTGCGTTAGTCCACCACGACGACCTTGTTCGCGGCCGGCGCGGACAGGTTCGCGTACGTGTTCTGCACGCGGTTGCGCTCCGACGTGTTCGGGTTGACGTTCGTGCAGGACAAGCCGCCGGTGCTACCCGACATCAGGCTCGAACACGGGCCGGGCTTGATGTCCGGCAGGCCGAGGGAGTGACCGAGCTCGTGCGCCGCGATGCGGACCGGGGAGTAGCCGTCCTCGACGGCCTGGCGGCCCATCCACACGGTCACGCTTTCACCAGGCTGGACGGGGCCCAGCGTGGCGCGCGGCCAGCCGTTGTCCGCGATGACGGTGATGTCGGCGTGCTGCCCGGCGGCGGCCTTCTGGATGCGAACGCTCGTGACGTTCGAGTTCCATACCGCGACGCCCCGGGCCACGACGTCCTTGAACTCGCCGGCACGCGTGTCGCTGTAGGTGAGGGTGACGACCGCCACGCCGACATCCGCTTTCGCCTGCGGGGCGGCGGTTGCGGCGGTTCCGGCCACGAGAGTCGCGGTCAGGGCGGTGGTGGCAAGCAACCCGATGAGTGTTCTCCTGAACAAGGTTACCTCCAGTCATTGCAGGGTTACTGAATGTTAAGGCATTGTGGGGTATCCGTTGGGCGTCACCAGTTACCGGTCTGCGACCTGGCAGAATGAGGACAGTGACCGACCTCGAGGAGGCAAGCGCGGTGCAACTGGGCGAACTGCGTGGTGTGATCGCGCTGGACGGCCCGTCGGGGACCGGGAAGTCAACGGTTGCCCGCCGGCTGGCCGCCACCCTCGGGGCCGGCTATCTCGACACCGGCGCCATGTACCGGGCGGTGACGCTGGCGGTGCTGCGTGCCGGGGTCGCGACCGACGACGAGCAGGCCGTGCTGACCGTGGCCGAGCATGTGGACCTGCGGGTCAGCGCCGATCCGGCGGCGCAGGAGGTGCTGCTCGGCGGTGAGAACGTCGGCACCGAGATCCGCGGCCAGGCCGTGACGCTCGCGGTGTCGGCCGTGTCCGCGGTCGCGCCGGTGCGTGCGCTGCTCGTGGCGCGGCAGATGCGGATCATCGACGAGGTGTGCGAGGAGAGCGGCGGGATTGTCGTCGAGGGCCGGGACATCGGCACCGTCGTCGCACCTGACGCCGGGCTGAAGGTGTACCTGACGGCGTCCTCGGACGCGCGGGCGCGGCGGCGGTCGCTTCAGGACAGTGCCTCGTTCGACGAGACCAAGCAGGACGTCGACCGTCGCGACCGGCTGGACACCGGGCGTACGGCGTCGCCACTGCAACCGGCCGACGACGCCGTGGTGCTGGACACCACGAACCTCGACCTGCAGGGCGTGCTCGACGAGATCATGGCTCTCGTCGACGAGCGCGACCTGCGTGGCGTGGCCGCCGGCCGGTGAGCGATCTCCCCACGGGGGCCGTGCCGTGGCTGCACGACTTCGCGCGCTGGCTGGGCACGTGGATTCACCGGCCCTTCTACCGGATTCGCGTCCGGCATGCTTCTCGAGTGCCCCGGACCGGCCCGGTCGTGCTGGTCGCGAACCACAGCTCGTTCATCGAGCCGCAGCTGCTGTTCGGACTGGTGCGCCGGCGCGCGGTGTTCCTGGTCAAGTCCGAGCTGTCGCGCGGGATCGCCGGGCACGCGTTCCGGTGGATCGGGCAGATCATGGTGCGCCGCGGCGTCGCCGACCGCGAGCCGCTGATGGCCGCGGTGTCGATCCTGCGTGCCGGTGGGCTGGTCGGTATTTTCCCGGAGGGAACCCGAGGCGTCGGCGACGTCGCGCACGCGGAGCAGGGCGCGGCGTGGCTCGTGCGGATGACCGGGGCGGTCGTGCTGCCCATCGCGACGAGGGGCACGTACCAGCGTCGGGGGTACCGGCCTAAGCTGGACATTCTGGTCGGGGAGCCGCTCGAGTTGTCGGTCCACCGTGGACGGACGGGTCTTGCCGCCGCGACCGAGGAAATTCGAAAGCACCTGGCCGACCTGGTGCGTGAACTGGATGAGCTGCGGAAATGACTGAGTTGGATGGCACTTGGGCATCGGAGTCCGAGTGGACGGCGATCGACGAGGAGTTCGGTCACCCGGATGACACCGATGCGGAGCCGCCACAGCCCGTGCTAGCCGTGGTCGGCCGGCCGAACGTGGGCAAGTCCACGCTGGTGAACCGCATCCTGGGCCGCCGAGAAGCGGTCGTACAGGACAAACCAGGCGTAACCCGCGACCGAGTGGCCTACGACGCCCTGTGGAACGGCCGCCGTTTCACCGTCGTGGACACCGGCGGCTGGGACCCGAAGGCGGACGGCCTGCAAGCCTCGGTCACGGCCCAGGCCGAACTGGCGATGCAAACAGCCGACGCGGTCCTCCTGGTGGTCGACGCGTCGGTAGGCGCCACGACGACGGACGAGGCCGCCGCCCGAGTACTACGCCGCTCGGCCAAACCGGTCCTACTGGCCGCGAACAAGGTCGACGACGATCGCCTACTGGCCGACGTGGCGTCCCTGTGGTCCCTGGGCCTGGGCGAGCCCCACCCGGTGAGCGCCCTACACGGCCGAAGCTCGGGCGACCTGCTGGACGCGGTGCTCCACGCACTCCCCGCAACCCCCCGTGAGTCTTTCGGGGGAACCCGCGGGCCCCGTCGAGTGGCCCTGGTGGGCAAACCGAACGTAGGAAAGTCAAGCCTCCTGAACCGCCTGGTGGGGTCCGAACGGGCGGTGGTAGACGCGGTGGCCGGCACCACAGTCGATCCAGTGGACTCCCTGGTAGAGCTGGACGACGAGATCTGGCAGTTCGTCGACACGGCCGGCCTGCGCAAACGGGTGAAAACGGCGTCCGGCATGGAGTACTACGCGTCACTACGTACCCGAGCCGCGATCGAGGCCGCCGAGGTGGCCATCGTCCTGCTGGACGCGTCCGAGCCCATCTCCGAGCAGGACCTACGGGTGCTGACGATGGTCGTCGACGCCGGTCGTGCGTGCGTACTGGCCCTGAACAAGTGGGACCTGGTCGACGAGGAGCGCCGGCACCAGCTGACGCGTGAGTTGGAACGCGGCCTCGTGCGTGTGCCGTGGGCGGAGCGGATCAACGTGTCGGCCCTGACCGGCCGGTCGGTGCGCAAGCTCGCGCCCGCTCTGCGTACCGCGTTGACGTCGTGGGACCAGCGCGTGCCAACGGGCCAGCTGAACTCCTGGCTGACGGACCTGATCGCCGCCACGCCCCCGCCCGTGCGCGGGGGGAAGCAGCCAAAGGTCCTGTTCGCGACCCAGGCCCAGACCCGGCCGCCGACGTTGGTGCTGTTCACGACGGGTTTCCTGGAGGCTGGGTACCGCCGGTTCCTGGAACGCCGGTTCCGCGAGGAGTTCGGTTTCGTCGGGACGCCCATCCGGCTGTCGGTGCGGGTGAGGGAGAAGCGGCCCCGGAAGAGTTGAGGTTGGGGGATACGCTAGGCTGATCGCGCACCTTCTCGGTGGGAAGGGGCGGCCGGGCTGTGGCGCAGTTTGGTAGCGCACTTGACTGGGGGTCAAGGGGTCGCAGGTTCAAATCCTGTCAGCCCGACCAGCGGAAACGCCGGTTGACCGGTCACCCCGTGTGGACCATTTGTGGACCACACGGGTTATTTTTATGCCGTCTTGGGGGTCGACGAGGCGTCGCCCGGGCCGTGCGACGGGTCGTGACCGGGGGCGGTCACGGGGGCGGGGGTTGGGGGAGGGAGTTACAGGTCAGAGGCGGTGTCTCGCGCCGTGACCGGGGTCGTGACTTGGGGTGTGACCGCGTCCGTGACCAGGCGCGTGACCACCCGTGACCATGATCGTGTTGTGGCTATGCCGTCCGGCGGGTGCCCGCATGTGGTGCCCGCAGGTGGTTGGACAGGGCGGTACCGGCGTCGATGATGGCCTGTTTGTCCGGGTGTAGGTACCGCTGGGTCGTGGTCAGCTGGCCGTGGCCGGCGATCAGGCGTAGGCGTTCGACGGGCACGCCGGCGTTGGCCATCCAGGTTAGGCCGGTGTGGCGGAGGTCGTGCCGGCGTAGGTGTTCGTAGCCCAGTGCGGTGACGACCTCGTCCCAGTGCGTCGCGTCGCGCAGGACGGCTGTGCTGATCCGGCCGCCACGCGGTCCGGTGAACAGGCGCGCGTCGGGCTTCCCGCTGACGGCGTCGATGCGCTGTTGCACCATGTCGCGGATCTCCTCGATCAGCGGCACGTCGCGGGCCCGCTTGCCTTTCGTGCCTTTGTCGACGAGACCGCCCGGTGAGGTCGTTGTCTGGCGCCGCACCTTCCACAACCAAGTGGCGGTGTCGATGTCCTTCACTCGGCAGCCGGACACCTCGCCGATGCGGGCAGCTGTGCACGCCGCGAACATCACCACGCGGCCCCACCCGAGGTAATTGCCGTGTGACCGTTCTACGAGCGCATCGGCCAGGCGCACGAGCGTGTCCCAGTCTGGCAGCGCCAACGATCGTGGGTCGTCGAGTTCGTCTTCGGCGCGTGCGTACTCGCGTTGCCAGCCCTTGATCCGAGCGGGGTTGACGTCCAACAGACCGTCTCGAACGGCCTGTTCCATGATGCGTACCAATGCGGCCAACGAGTTCTTCACTGTGGACCGTCCACAGTCGTCAGCGATCCAACCGTGCACGGCCCGGTCTACCGCGCCGTAGGTCATCGCACCGACCGGGATGTGGCCAAGTGTGGGCACCACGCGTTTCCGCCAGCCGGCCAGGTATGGGTCCCTGGTTTTGTCCTCCAGGCCGCGCATGGCGAGTTCGAGGTTGAGGTTGCCGTACTCGGCAAGCGGCATCGTGGCGAGGTGCGGGTCCAGGCCGCCCGCGGCTGCGCGCTGCATCTGCTCGATCCACGCCTCGGCAGCCTCGTGCTCGGCACACGAGTGGGACAGGGAACGGCGGCGCATCGTGGTCGGGTCCGTCCAGCGGACGCGCGCCCGGTACGGCGTCGGCCGGTCCGCCAGGTACTCGATATCGGACGCCAGCTTGACGCCGATCGGCGGGGTCGTGGGCGGGGTCGGCATGGCGAGATCCTGTTCGTGGTCGTGGGTGTGCTGGACGCGCCGTGACAGGTGTGGTGTCACGCGGGCGGGGGTTGGGGGAGGGAGTTACAGGTCAGGGGCCGTGTCACGGGTCGTGACAAGATCGCGTGACAGGTGCGTGACAGCCGGTGTGACAACATCCGTGACACCCGCGTGACAAGATCATTTGAGGGTCGCGCGTTGCTCCTACGCGCAGCCGTACGCGTGGACTCTGGCCGGTGGTGAGCCGTCGTTTCCGGCCGTGGCCGACGCGTCGGACCGGGCCTGACGCGACGTGTCGTGCCTGCCGGCGGGCGCGACGTCTGCGCGGTTAACGCGGTTACGCGATAATGCGGTGACCTGCGGCTTTGTCGTTGGCGGCGGGTACTTACCGCGTTTGGGTACGCGGTAAGTCGGGTGGCGGCGTGGGTGTTTGTGCTGGTCATGGCGTTTCCCGCGTAACCGCGTTTTTCGCGTCGGGATTGGTGCGGTAGACCTGCGCGGGTCGGCCTTTGCCGGTGGCGGGTGGACGTTGCCCGGCAGTGACGTGACCGGCGGTGGTGAGCTGATCCAGAAGTGCGGTGATCTCGCCGCTGGTCTTGTTCCGGCCGAAGTGCTGGGAGCGGATCTCCTCGCGGGTGCGGCCCTGCTCGCCTGCGGCGGCGATGAACGCCGCCAGGTCGGCCAGCACGCGGCCTGGCCGCAGGACTGTGGTGGCTGAGGCGACGCTGTAGCGCACGAGGGCGGCGGCGGTGGCCAGGTGGGTGGGCTTCACCAGGCGGGAGCGGTCCAGGACGGCGTGAAGCCCGGCGACACGCAGGCACTGCGCGGGTGCGCGGCTGGTGAACTCGGCCACCTGCGCGACCGCCTGGCCGCCGGGTCCGTCGCCGTGGCCGGCGAACTCGAGGTACAGCTCTGCCCACGTGTCCCGCGCCGGCTCGGAGAGCGCCAGCGGCCCGAACTCGTACGCGTGGTCCAGCCGGTCAGCCAGTTCGCCGGCCAGTCGCGCTATCAGGGCCGCGTCCGGCGGTACGGGCAGGTGCAGGAACTTGGACTGGGCGACCGCGATGGGGAGGAAGCGGTTGTAGGTGCCGCCGGCGAGGTCGGTGCTGGACACCTTGGCTTTGAACTCGCCGGGCGTGATGTGGGCCAGGATGCCGACGTGGCCTTGTCGGGCGACGCGGGCGTCGACGTTGAGGGTGGACAGGTTCCCGCCCTCCCACGCGGCCCTGAGCGTCGCGGAGAGCGTGTTGCCGTCCCGGCGCATGCGGGCCATCACCGAGGCCCACTCAGGCTCGTAGGCGAGCAACCGGCAGTCATCGTCGGGCAGTAGCCGGGCCCGCCGCCCGGCGCCCGAACGCCGGCCTGAACCAGGCGCGGGGGCATCTCCTTCCTGCCCGCCCCCGGTGGCGAACACGGCCGCGAGACCTTCCCCACTGGATAGTCCCGAGTGGACGTTTCCGGCCGCGAACTCCGGTGCTGCTGAGGAAAGCAGGTGTTTGGCCGCCCCCCACGCGGTGCCTTTGCGGCCCGATCCGGTGTGGCCGATCAACAGCGGCCAGACCACGAGGGGGTGGCGTTCCAGCCCGATCGGCAGGTGTGGGCCAGGTCCGAGGTAGACACCGGCAGCGGCCATCAGCGAGGCGAGCACGGCGACCGGATCGGCTTCGCTGTAGGGCTCGATCCCGACCGCGAGTTCGCCGAGGTAGCAGTCGAACACCGTCGGCTCGATGGGCGGGAGCCACGCGCGGGACTGGGCCACCTGGGCGGCCATCCGGTCGGCCAGGCCGCCACCGACCGGGCGGTCGGTCGCTTCGGTAGGGGAGATGCCCCCGGCGCCGGGATGGGTAGGCGTGCCGGCCGTCGGCGGACCTGGGTCCGGCTCGGGTTCGGTCGGCGTGCCGTCGGGTGCCGGCACGGTGTTGGCGACCGGGTACAGGTGCCGTCGCCGTCCGTGCGCCGTGCCGTGGGGGCCGTGCATGCCGGCCACCTCACCGGCCTGCCGGGCCGGCGACGACGCGGCGGGCGAACCGGCGTGCCACCACGAGCCGTGCCGCGTCCGGCAGGGTGCCGGCACGCTCCGCGCCGGACACGTAGGCCACGAGTTCGGCGAACCGGAACTCCGGCCGCACAAGCAGACCTGCCGTGTAGGCGGCAACACCGGCAGGGCCCATCCGCCGCCAGGTCTTGTGGGAGAGCGGCGAGACGTACAGGGCGACCGCGATCGTGGTCTCGATCGCGTCGGCCGGCATGCCGGCGGGCAAGGCAAACATGGGACAGCCCTTCAGGGTGCGGGTATGGGGTAGGTCAGGCGTCGTTCGTCGACGCGCGACAGGTCGATCGGTGGTGGTTGGGAGCCCTGGCCGGGTGGGGGTTGCTTGCCGGCGTCACCACCGGGCCAGGACGGATCGAGGGTCGATCACCCGTGCCGGGATCGAGGTCGATCAGGGTCGATCGATCGTGCCGGCAGGCCGGCTCACCAGAGGTCGTTGCCGTTGCGGCGGCGGATGGTGAAGCTGCCCCGGTCCATCGACCGCAGGTGCCCACGCACCGCCGCGCTCGCGTAGACGGCGACACCGGCGAGGTAGAGCACGGCAAGCCCGGTCACGAGGCGAGCCCAGCCGGGCGGCAACAGCCACCACGACACCACGGTCAACGCGGCCGGCAGGGCGACGGCCTTGATTAGGCCCCAGACGAGTACGAGCGGCAGCCAGAACAGCGACGGACGTCGCATTACCGACCACCGTCCCCGGGTCCGTCGTCGCGGTCGTCGTTGCCGAGGTTGGTGAGGTCGTCGGGGATGGTGTCAGGGACCTCGACACCGAGGGGTGTCAGGAACAGGTCGGTTGCGTAGGCGCGCATCTGGTCGGCCAGCGCGTGTAGCTGCGTGCCGGGCGCCAGCGCGGCCAGCCGGTCACGGGCGGCCAGGATGCCGGCGTGCTCGTTCATCACCAGGTACAGCACCACCGCCCGGACCTCGTCCGCGAACGACTCCGCGTCGGGGCCGGTGATGTCGGCAGGGTCCAGGTCGCCGGTTTCGGCGGCTACCCACAGCGCGGCCACGAGATCCTCCACCAACACCGGCAGCGACGCGTCGACGATGACCACCTGCACCCACCTGGCCCCCTCGTCCAGCACCCGGTTTCGCCGGGGGGTTCGGTCCGAACCGGACACGGGCGAACCCCCCGATGAACGGGGCGTTTGGTGCTGTGGGTGGGGTATCGACCGGGTGCAGCGGGTCCGGCGGCCCTTGCGCCGCGGGACGAACCAGGACGCGCTCATGCCGGCACCGCCACCCGCGCATCCGCGAGCTCAGCGGCCAGGGGTGCGTCATCGTTGACCCGCCAGTCCGGGTGCAGCTGCGGGAAGCCCGGCAGCACGTACGGGCAGTGCGTCAGCATCGTGACCTGCCACCCCAACTGGGAGCACACCGCGAACCGCTCCTGGTCGGCACACCCGCGCCCACCTCGGTCCCGCTCACTCGCTGCCAGGAAGTCACCGCGCGCCGCGCCGGCCACGACCAGTGCCAGCACCTGCTCTGAGGACATGAACCGGCGCACCTCGCCACCCGACAGGTACAGGGCCCACGCCACCTGCCCACTGGACCGGAACACCAACGTGTTCGACCCAGCAACAACCTCGAACCGGAACGTCCCCGGCCCGCTCGTCCGCACCCGCGTGACCACGTCTCCGAAACCCGCCGACCAGTTGTCGAACAACATGCCCTCACCCACACGAGCCCCCATCTCAGGCCACCTCCCCCGACACGTCGCTGGCGTAAGACTGGGCGGCGACTTCGGCGCATGAGGCCAGCCACTCGTTGATCGCGTGGCCAGCAATGCGCAGCACGCCAGTGCCCCTCCCGAACTTGTAGGCGTTCAGCTGCCGGGTTCCGATGGCGCGGTAAATCGTGTCCACAGAGACCTTGAGGAGTTCGGCGAGTTCCTTGACCTGGTAGACCTGCGTATCCTTGACGAGCATCGTCTCTCCACGACTCGATGTGCGGCCCGGTCCGGGGTGCCACCCGGGTCGGGCCTTTGCCTGCCCTGACACCGGTTCATCCGCTGCAACCTCGGCGACTTCGGCGGGTTTCAGCTGGCTTGAGCCAGTACTGGCTTAAGCCAGTAGAGCACATGGTCCACGGGCAGTCAACAGCTGGCTTGAGCCACCCGTAGACTCGTGCCATGACCTCGGACAACAGTGATCAGCCGGCGAGTCGGCGACTGGCTCAGGAGTTGCGACAGCAGATCGTGGACGGCACGCTGCAGCCTGGCGCGCAGGTGCCGTCAGAGCGGGTGCTGGCCGCAGAGCACGGCGTTGCGCGGAACACTGCCCGCGAGGCGATCCGACTGCTCGCGGACGAGGGCTTGGTGACTGCGCGCCATGGTAAGGGTGCCTTCGTGCGCGAGCGGCCACGGTTGATGCGATTCGGCAGTGAGCGTTACTCGCATCGGCTGCGTGAGGAGACCGGGCTTTCGCCGTATCGGGCTGAGGTCATTCGTCAGGGTCGAACGCCGCGCGTTGACTGCACGTCGATTGAGCGGGTTTCGCCACCGTCTGACGTTGCGGAACGTCTTGGCCTTAACGAGGCAACCGACACTGTTGTGCGTCGCGAGAACTGGTATTACGCAGATAGCGACCCGATTCAGGTTGGTATCACCTACATTCCGTGGGAGATCGTCAAAGACTCTGTTTTGGCAACGCACGCAAACACGGGTAAGGGGAGTATCTATGGTCGCTTCGAGGATCTCGGGTATCCGATTACACGTATTCGTGAAGAGGTGTCGGCGCGAATGCCAACACCAGATGAGGCAAAACGGTTGGCGATCCCGTACGGTGTTCCGGTAATCGAGGTGCTCCACACCGGAATAGATGACAAGGGACGCCGTTTTGAGGTGACACGATTCATTATGCGCGCCGATTTCAACGGACTCGACTACAACATGCCTGTGGAGGACTGATGGTGACGATACGACCGCGTGCTGAGGCAGACGTCGCGCCAGCGGCTGCCGTGCTGGTCTCCGTGCACCAGGTGGACGGCTACCCAGTGGAAGGTGTCTCCGAGCCGGAAAAGTGGTTGCACCCCAATGGACTGCTGGCTGCGTGGGTCGCTGCGGATGACGGGGGAGTGGTCGGCCACGTAGCCCTGTCGAGTCCGCAGGCCGGCGATGATGCGGCCTGCCTGTGGCGTGCTCATGAGTCGAACGACAGTCGGGACGTAGCCGTTCTTGGGCGACTCTTCGTGTCGCCGGACGCCCGGGGTCAGGCGATCGGCGAGCGCCTCGTTTCGGCCGTGATGGACTATGCGGAAAAGGTCCACCTTGTGCTGGTGCTGGACGTCATGGAGAAGGACCGTGCGGCGATTCGGCTGTACGAGCGCCTCGGGTGGCGGCTCATCGGGAGCGCAGACCACGCGGACGGTAAGGGGGCAGTTGTTCCGGCGCGGTGCTACGCGTTTCCAGGGGTCGCGCCAGACCATCCGTAGTTGTGGACCACCTGTGGACCACAAGGGCCGCGACGGTGGCGAACTGGGCTGGTCGGAGCGGACAGGGCGAACGCTCATGTCGCTGTTTTCGCAGCCTGTAAACCGCTTTGTCTCCTGGGGGTCAAGGGGTCGCAGGTTCAAATCCTGTCAGCCCGACGGCAAGAAGTACCAGGTCAGGGCCTCATTCGCACTCCGCGAGTGGGGCCCTGATTCGTACAGGCGTTCCCCGAAATCTCACGAACCGTTTTCGATCTTGCTAGACCGTATGGAGGGCCGGCGCCTCGCTCGTAAGTTGGCGCGGGTTGCCATCACGACGGGTGGTGGTAGAGCCGCATTTACGGGAGGCGCCGGTGTTTGTTGAGCGTACGTGTGTTGGTCTGGATGTCCATGCCCGGTCGGTGGTGGCCTGTGCGATCGACAACGAGGCTGGGGAGATCCGGTCGTTGCGGTTGTCGCCGAAGACGGAGACGGTGGTGGCGCGGTCGCGGTCGTTACCCGGGGCCGGTGGCGGTGACTTATGGGGCTGGGCCGACTGGGTTCGGTCTCGCGCGTGCTTTGGTCGCGGTGGGGGTGCGGTGTGTGGTGGTCGCGCCGTCGAAGCTGGAACGGCCACCCGGGGGATCGGGTCAAGACCGACTGCCGGGACGCGGAACGGCTGGCCCGGTTGTTGCGGATCGGGGAGTTGCCCGGGGTGCGTGTTCCGAGTGAGGCTGAGGAGGCGGCGCGGGATCTGGTGCGGGCTCGGGAGGATGTGCGTGGTGATCTGATGCGGGCCCGGCATCGGTTGTCGAAGTTGTTGCTGCGTCAGGGATTGCTCTACGAGGGCTCGGCGTGGACCGGAGCGCACGAGTGCTGGTTGCGGTCATTGTCGTTCGAGCGGCTGGGGGTGCGGCTGGCCTTCGACGAGGCGTTCGACACCGTGTTGGCGACACCATGTTGGCGACCCGGGCCCGTCGGGACCGGCTCGATCAGGCGATTATCGAGATGGCCGCCGCGCCGGTGTTCGCGCCGGTCGTGGGGCGGCTGTGCTGTCTGCGTGGGGTGTCCACGCTGACCGCGTTCGGACTCACGACAGAGATCGCCGATTGGCGGCGGTTCACCGGTTCCAGTATCGGCGCCTACCTCGGCCTGGTGCCGGCCGAGTACTCCAGCGGCGACCACCGCGCCCAGGGTGCGATCACGAAGACCGGCAATACCCACGCCCGCCGGCTGTTGGTCGAGGCCGCCTGGCATCACCGTCGACGCTACCGGCCCAGCCGGGAGCTGATCCGCCGCCAGGACGGCCAACCACCCGACGTCCGTGCCCGCGCCGATCAAGGTAACCGCAGGTTGCGCCGGCGCTGGGCCCGGTTCGATACCCGCCACAAACGTTCTACTATCGCCGCGGTCGCCGTCGCCCGCGAACTCGCCGGCTGGTGCTGGAGCCTGGCCATCATGGACCCAGCCAGGAACTGAGTTCTCACAAAGCCGCCGGTGGGAGACCGGTGTGTGCAGGCAGCGCGAGGAGTGACCCGCGATTGAGCTATGAGCAACCATGCCCACAATCTCCACAGTGGACGTGGTGACGCTCGACCCTAGAGCCGCGGAACGCCCCCGACGAACACCGGTCATGCGGTAACCAACCCGCGCATATCAGCCTTGACCGCGCGTCGACCGACACCGCCTCCACACACCCGGTCTCCCACCGGCCCCTCTTCTGACCAGGCACGACCCATCAAATCGGGCCAACATCACCCTGCCCACTTGACAAACACGCCCTCCATATCAGCTCCCGGACCGGCGACGGCTGTCGCGTGGGCGGGGATGATGAGGCCATGTCGATGGCTTCGCCCGTGGTGCCGCTGGTCGGTCGGGATGACGAGCTGCGGGTCCTGACCGGGATGCTGGAGCACGTCGGTGTCGGCGGTGGCGCGGTTGTGGTGCGCGGTGAGGCGGGGATCGGGAAGTCGGCGTTGCTGGGGGAGACGAGCCGGCTGGCTGCCGCGCGCGGGTTGCGGATCCTGAGGACGGCTGGTGTGGAGTCGGAGACGCACGTCGCCTTCGCGGGGTTGCAGCAGTTGTTGCGTCCGGTCGTGGGTCAGGTCGAGATGTTGCCGGGGCCGCAACGAGGCGCGGTGTCGGTGGCGTTGGGGAGAGCCGACGGGGTCGCCGCGGACCTGTTCCTCATCGCGTTGGGCACGCTGGGCCTGGTGAGCGAGGCGGCCGCCCGGGCTCCCGTGTTGTTGGTCGTCGAGGACGTCCAGTGGCTCGATCGCGCCAGCGCCGACGTGCTCGCGTTCGTGGCGCGGCGGCTGGAGTTCGAGCCGGTCGTGCTGGTGGCGGCGGTGCGCGATGGCTTCTCCAGTTCCTTCGACGGTGCGGCGTTGTCCGAGTTGAGCCTGGGGCGTCTGGACCGGACGGACGCGGCCGTCCTGCTCGACGCTCGAAGTCCTGGTCTGCCAGCGGCGGTCCGGGAGCGGGTGCTGGACGAGTCAGCTGGCAATCCGCTCGCTCTGGTCGAGTTGCCGACGGTGGTGGGGCAGCTCGGCGACGAGGCGGTCGCGGTGGCGTGGTTGCCGCTGACGACGCGGTTGGCGCAGGCGTTCGCCGCGCGGGTGTCCGGGTTGCCGACCGCGACCCGGGTGCTGCTGCTGGTGGCGGCGCTCGACGAGGGCGAGCTGCTGTCGGAGATCGTGGCCGCGGCCGCGGTCCTCGGCGGCGCGGACCTCACCGCGGACGATCTCGCCCCGGCGATCGACGCACGACTCGTGCGGGTGGATGGCGAGCAGGTGTTGTTCGTGCACCCGCTGATGCGCTCGGCGATTCACGAGCGGGCCGGCCGTGCGCAGCGTCAGCGGGTACACGCCGCGTTGGCACGGGTGCTCGGCGACGACGTCGACCGTCGGGTGTGGCATCGCGCCGCGTCGGCCACGGGGCCGGATGAGAACGTCGCCGCGGAGTTGGAGGCCGCCGCCGCCCGGGCGGGGCGCCAGGGCGGGGTCGAGACGGCGGTCCTGGCGCTGGAGCGTGCCGCGACGTTGAGTGGGGACCCGGGACGGCGGGGTGACCGGCTGCTCCGCGCCGCCGAGTTGGCGTTCGAGTTGGGCAGGCATCACGTCGTCGCACGGCTGCTGCGGCAGGCCGAGCCGATCGGGCTGTCCGAGCGGCAGCGGTCCCGGTTGGTGTGGATCCGGGACCGGTTCGACGACGGCATCCGCGACGTCGCGGCCGGGACGCGCACGCTGACCGAGCTGGCCGCGCGGGTGGCGGCCGAGGGCGATGTCAGCCTTGCGTTGAAACTGTTGTGGGGCGCGGCTTTGCGGTGTTTCTGGACCGAGCCCGGCCAAGCCGCGCGGGATGGGGTCGTGGCCGTCGCCGAGCGATTACCCGTTGACCCACACGATGGGCGGCTGCTGGCGATCCTGGCCTACGCCGCCCCGATCGACCGGGGAACGGCCGTCGTCGAGCGACTGTCGTGGTTGGCCGGGCACGAGGGCACCGAGGCGCGGGCGGCACGGCTGGCCGACGCGGCGATCCTGCTGGGTGCTTTCGACCTCGGGATGGCGTTCTCCGCGATCGCGATCGGCGAGCTGCGGGCGCAGGGCCGGCTGGGTCTGCTGGCCCGGTGCCTGACGGCCCAGGCGTTGACCGCGACGCACCTCGGCGACCTGAGCGTGGCCATTCCCGCTGCCGAGGAGGCCGCCGGGCTGACCAGTGAGACGATGCAGCCGATCATGCATGCCACCGCGCGAGTCACCCAGGCCATGCTGGCCGCGCTGCGGGGTGAGCACGACAGCGTCGAGGACCTGGCCGCCGAGGCCGAGCGGGCGGCCGTCCCGGTGGCGGCCCGTCCGGTGCTGGCCACGGTGGCGCACGCGCGCGGTGTGGCCGCGCTCGGCGCCGGGCGACACGCCGACGCCTACGCGCAGCTGCGCCGGCTGTTCGATCCCGTCGATCCCGCCTACCACCCCATGCTGCGTTGCTACGCGGTCGGGGATCTCGTGGAGGCGGCTGTCTCGGGCGGACACCAGGTCGGCCCGGTCATGCTGGAGATGGAGGCGCTGGCGCGCCGGAGCACGGCACCGGTGCTGCACGTGGGCCTTCGGTTCGCGCGGGCACTGCTCGCCGCCGACGCTGACGCCGAGGAGTTGTTCGAGACAGCGCTGCGCGCGGATCTGACGCGCTGGCCGTTCGCTCGGGCGCGCGTTCAGCTCGCCTACGGGACGTGGTTGCGGCGCCAGCGGCGGGCCGTCGACTCACGGGGGCATCTGCGCGCCGCTCGCGAGACGTTCGACGCGCTGGGCATCATTCCGTGGGCGGAGCGTGCTCGGCGGGAACTGCGCGCCTCCGGCGAGAGCAGTCGCAGCCGAGTGCTGGACGCTCGCGACCAGCTCACCCCGCAGGAGCTGCAGATCGCTCAGCTGGCGGCCGCGGGGATGACCAACCGCGAGATCGGCCAGAAGCTGTACCTGTCGCACCGGACGATCAGCACGCACCTGCACCGGATCTTCCCCAAGCTCGGGATCACCGCCCGCGCCGCCCTGCGGACCGTCCTGGATCCGGATCACGGCACCGTCATCTGACGTACGCGAAGCCGCGCCGCCGCCGCATACGGTGCGGTCATGCGAACGTTCGTCAATGGCAGCACCCCGGTCGTGTTGCTGGTGCACGGGGCGTTCGCGGACGCGTCGGGTTGGTCGGGGGTGATCACGTGGTTGCAGAACGCCGGGATCGACGTCCTGGCGCCGGCCAACCCGCTGCGCGGGATCGCCAGTGACGGCGCGTACCTGGCCGGCGTCGTCTCCGGGATCGACGGACCGGTGCTGCTGGTGGGGCACTGCTACGGCGGCGCGGTGATCACCCAGGCCGCCGCCCAGGTCGACAACGTCGTCGGCCTTGTCCACGTGGCCGGCTTCGCCCTCGCCGAGGGGGAAACCATGCTCGCGGTCACCACACAGTTCCCGGACACCCTGCTGGCCGCGGCCCTGCGGCCCACCGTGCACGCCGAGCTGTGCCTGGCCAGGGACCGCTACCGGGAGGTGTTCGCAGCCGACGTGCCCGAGCGCGTCGCGTCGGTGGCCGCGGTCACCCAGCGCCCGATCGCCGCGGCCGCGTTCGAGGAACCCCGCACCGGGGCGACGCGGCGGCTGCCGTCCTGGTACGTGGTCGCCGCCGCCGACCGGGCCATCCACCCCGACGCCCAACGACTGATGGCACGACGGATCAGCGCCGACACGATCGAGATCGACGCGTCGCACGCCATCACCCAGTCGCGGCCGGCTGAGGTCGCCGCACATATCCGCACAGCCGCCGGCACCTTCCAGGCGGACCCGATCTGAGAGGCGATCATGACGACTACCACGCCGGTCATCTTCATCCACGGGTTGTGGCTGCACGCCACCTCCTGGGCGCCCTGGGTCGACCTGTTCCGGCAGGCCGGCTACGCACCCATGGCGCCGGGCTGGCCCGGTGATCCCGACACCGTCGCCGAGGCGCGGGCGAACCCGGAGAGCATCGCCGACCACGGCATCGACGACGTGGTCGCGCACTACGCGAAGATCATCGCCGGGCTCGACGCACAGCCGGTCCTGATCGGACATTCCTTCGGCGGCATGATCGCCCAGAAGCTGCTCGGCCAGAACCTCGCCGCCGCGGCCGTCGCGATCGACGCCGCCCAGATCAAGGGCGTGCTTCCGCTGCCGCTGTCCGCGCTGCGAGCCACCCTGCCGGTGTTCAGGAACCCGACCAACAAGCACAAGGCGGTCTCGCTGACCGCCGAGCAGTTCCGCTACGCGTTCGGCAACGCGATCTCCGAGCAGGAGTCCCAGGAGCTGTTCGAGCGGTGGACGATCCCGGCGCCGGGCAAACCGTTGTTCGAGGCCGCCGCGGCCAACTTCAACCCGCACTCACCGGCCAAAGTGGACACCGCCAACGACATGCGTGGACCACTACTGCTGATCATGGGCGGCCGCGACCACACCGTGCCGGAGTCGGTCACCCGCGCCACGCTCAAGCAGTACCGGCACTCCGACGCGGTCACCGACATCCTGGAGTTCCCCGACCGCGCGCACTCCCTGACGATCGACAGCGGTTGGCGCGACGTCGCCGACGCGGTGTTGTCCTGGCTGCGCGAGCACGCGCTCTGACCAACCCTCGAACACCCGGAGAAGTCATGCCCCACGCGACAAGACGCGCGAGAATCATCCTCACCGTCATGGCCGTCATCGGCCTGGCGCTCCCCGCGACAGTCGCTTCAGCGGGACCGACGCCCAGCCGCTCGGCTCCCAAACCGACGATCGTCCTGGTGCACGGAGCCTGGGCGGACGCGTCGAGCTGGGCACCGGTCACCCGCCGCCTGCAGGACGCCGGATACACCGTGCTGGCCACCCCCAACCCGTTGCGCGGACTGAGTGCGGACGCGGGCTACCTCGCCGCGTTCCTCCAACAGCGCACCACCGGACCGGTCGTCCTGGTTGGACACTCCTACGGCGGTGCGGTCATCACCAACGCCGCCCTGTCCGACCCCGATGTCCACGCGCTCGTTTACGTCAACGCCTTCGTGCCCGAGCAGCGTGAGACAGTCCTGGGCCTGCAGGGCGGGGGCGGCGATCCCACCGCGTTGTTCGACTTCGTGCAGTACCCGGGCGCGCCACCCGGTGATGTCGACCTCTACATCAAGCAGACCGTGTTCCCCCAGACATTCGCGGCCGATCTGTCCGCTGCGACCCAGCGGCAGTTGGCCGCCGCGCAGCGCCCCATCACCTTCAGTGCGCTACAGGAACCCTCCGGCACGCCAGCCTGGAAGACCCTGCCGAGCTGGTACCTGCTCGGCACCGAGGACAACATCCTGTCTCCGGCCCTGCAGCTGTCCATGGCTACCCGAGCGCACAGCCACATCACCCGGGTTCCCGCCTCGCACCTGTCAATGCTGTCGTGCCCCGACACGTCACCCGCCTGATCACCGCCGCCGCGCGGGCTACGAACTGAGGTGTCATGGACCTGCGTCTGTCCGGCAAGATCGCGGTCGTCACCGGTGCCAGCAAAGGCATCGGACTGGCCATCACGCGCGCCTTGGCCGATGAGGGCGCCCGCGTCGTCGTGGGCGCCCGCACTCCGACGGCGGAACTGTCGGCGCTCACCGAACACGCGGCGGTCCATCCAGTGTGGACGGACCTGGCCACCGTCGACGGTCCGGCGCGGCTGATCGATACCGCCGTCGCCACGTTCGGTGGCCTGGACATCCTGGTCAACAACGTGGGCGCCGCCCACCCGCGCACGGGCGGGTTCCTGTCGGTCACCGATGACGACTGGACCGCCACGCTGACCATCAACTTCCTGGCCGCGGTCCGCGTCACCCGCGCCGCCCTGCCGCACCTGCTCGACCGCGGCGGCGGCAGCGTCATCACCATCGCCTCGGTCAACGCCACGCTGCCCGATCCGTTGGTCATCGACTACAGCGCGGCCAAGGGGGCCCTGGCCAACTTCGCCAAGTCCCTGTCCAAAGAGGTCGGCCCACGCGGAGTTCGAGTCAACACGATCAGTCCAGGACCGGTCAGCACAGACCTCTGGCTCGGCGACGACGGCGTCGCCCAGACGATCGCCCACGCAACCGGCAACGCCCCGCACGCCGTGGCCGAACAGGCCGCCAGTGACGCGGCGACCGGCCGGTTCACCCGCCCCGAGGAGGTCGCCGACCTCGTCCTGCTACTGGCCAGCGACCGCACCGCGAACGTCACCGGCGCCGACTTCGTCATCGACGGCGGCCTGATCGACACACTGTGACAGGTCCCGGACGCCGGCCGACTACTGAAGCTGGCACGCTCGGGGACATCCGGGCACTTCTCACGTCACCTTGATGACGACTTTGCCCGCCGCGTGACCGTTCTCGACGGTGGCGAGGGCGGCCGGGGCGTCGGAGAGCGGGTGGATCGCGGTGATCATGGGTGCGAGGACTCCGTCGAGGACCAGCCGGGCGGACCGTTCCAGGTTCTCGCGGTCCAGGCGGCGCTCGACGGTCGCCGCTCACCCTCGCCGCGTGGCGAAACAGATTCGGCGGCCTCGACCCGCCGGACTTCCTCGATCATCCCGGCACGGAAATGGTGCTGATCGGCGCGGGGACGGAGGTCGACCGCGCACTCGGCCGGTCCTTCCACCCGCGTCACCGTTGCCGGTTTTCGACCTCTGGTCGTTCGGTGACGAGGCCAGCGGCGGTGTCGGTTCGACCTCGCCTGGTTCACAGGGCTGGCAATTCCCGCCTGACTGGGGTTTGGTTGGAATGCCTGGGGAAGGAGCCAACCATGCGCTTCGTTCGTTCGGTCGGCCTTGCGGTCGTCGTGTTGGCGGCTCTCGTCGCCTGTGGGGGCGAGTCGGGGCCGGCGGCCGGCGCGACCAACGTCACCTACCTCACGTCGTTCAGCACGTTCGGGCGGGACGCGTACGCGTATGTCGCGCAGGAGAAGGGTTTCTTCGCCGAGGCCGACCTCGACGTGACGATCAACCCGGGTAGCGGCACGGTGGACGTGCTCAAGCTGGTCGCCGGGGGCCGGGCACAGTTCGGGATCGCCGACTTCACCGGCATGATGATCACGGTGGCGAAGGAGAAGCTGCCGGTCACCGCGGTGGCCGCGATCCACCAGCGCACCGTCGCCGCCATCATCGGGCTCGACGGGGGGCCGATCACCAGGCCGGCGGACCTGGTGGGCAAGAGGATCGGCGACCCACCGGGCTCGACCATCGGGGTGATGTTCCCGTTGTACGCCAAGGCCGCCGGCATCGATCCCGGTTCGGTCGAGTTCGTGCCGTCGGCGCCGCCGGCCCTGCCGCAGCTGCTGGTGTCCGGGCAGGTCGACGGCATCGGCCAGTTCGTCGTCGGCAAGCCGCTGATCGAGGCGGCGGCGAACGGTCGCAGGGCGGTCGTGCTGCCCTACGGCGACCTGCTGCCCGACCTGTACGGCAACATGCTGGTCACGTCGAAGAAGCTGGCCGGCGACGATGCCCAGTTGGTGCGGCGGTTCAGCGGCGCGTTGCTCAAGGGACTGCGGTACGCCATCGAGCACCCCGCCGAGGCCGGCGAGATTCTCCGGAAGTACCAGCCGACACAGAACCCCGATGTGGCCACGGTCGAGCTGCGGCTGATGGCGGGATATTCGCGGCCGGACGGGTTCATCGGCCCGCTCGGGGCGATCGACCGGAGCCGGGTCTCGGTGATCATCGATTCGCTCGACGAGGCGAAGGTGATCCCGGCCGGATCGCTCCGGCCGGCCGACATCGCCGCCTTCGAGCTGGCCCCGACGTCCTGATGCCCGCCGGGTCGATGATCGTCCTGGAACGGGTGTCCCACGTCTTCGACGGGAGGTCCGGGCTCGTGCCAGCCCTCGACGGCATCGACCTCGAGGTGGGCGAGCGCGAGTTCGTGGCGGTGATCGGGCGTTCGGGCTGTGGCAAGTCGACGTTGTTGCGGATCGTGGCCGGACTGCTCGCACCGACCGAGGGCCGGGTCCTCGTCGGCGGAGAACCGGTGAGCCGACCCCGCCGTGACGTCTCCGTCATGTTCCAGCGTCCGGGGCTGCTGCCGTGGCGTTCGGTGCTGGCCAACGTCCTTCTCCCGGCCGAGGTGCTGGGTCTGGACCGGCGGCGCCACACCGCACGCGCGCACGAACTGCTGGAGCTTGCCGGGCTGCGGGGGTTCGCCGACCGGCTGCCGCACGAGCTGTCCGGTGGGATGCAGCAGCGGGTGTCGCTGTGCCGCTCGCTCATCCAGAACCCGGCGGTGATGCTCATGGACGAGCCGTTCTCCGCGCTCGACGCGTTGACCAGGACGGAACTGTCGGTCGAGCTGCAGCGAATCTGGTTGGAGCACGCACGGACGATCGTGTTCGTCACACACTCCGTCGAGGAGGCGGTCGTGCTCGCCGACCGGGTCGTGGTGCTCACCCCGCGTCCCGGCCGGCTCCGCAAGATCGTCGACGTCGGTATCCCCCGCCCGAGGACCATCCACGCACCCGAGGTGGCCGCGGTCAGCGGCGTCCTGCACGAACTGCTGGAGGTGGCCGTGTGAGTCGCGCGCCGAAGCGGCGGGCCCGGCGAGTGGCCACCGTCGTGCTGCCCGTGCTCGGCCTACTGGCGGTGATCGCGCTGTGGTGGCTGGCGACGGTCTTCTTCTCCATCGAGGAGTTCCTGCTGCCCGGCCCGGCAGACGTGCTGGCGGCGTTCGGCGAGTACCCGGTCTACCTGCTCGAGCACACCTGGGTGACGCTCGTGGAGACCGTGCAGGGCTTCGGACTGTCCATCGTGGTCGGTGTGCCGATCGCACTGCTCATCGTGAGCTCCACGATCCTCGAGCGCATGATCTACCCGTTACTGCTCGCCCTGAACGCCGTCCCCAAGATCGCCGTCGCACCCATCCTGGTGGTGTGGATGGGTTTCGGTCCCGCACCGAAGATCCTCCTCGTGTTCCTCGTCTGCTTCTTCCCAGTGGTCATCTCCACCGCGTCCGGCCTGAAGTCCACTCCGGCCGAGCTCGTCGAGCTGATGCGTTCCCTGGACTGCACCCGCCGGCAGGAATTCGTCAAACTGCGTTTCCACCACGCCCTGCCGCAGATCTTCGTCGGACTGAAGGTGGCCATCTCGCTGGCCGTGATCGGCGCGGTGATCGCGGAGTTCGTCGGCGCGAGCGCCGGACTCGGTTACGTCATCGTCGCGTCCGGGGCCAGCGCGGACACGGCACTGGCCTTCGCCGCCATGGGCCTGCTGGGCCTCATGAGCATCGTGCTCTTCTACGGGTTGGTGTACCTGGAACACCGGTTACTCCCGTGGGCGGGGTAAGACCACATCTCATTTGGGGTTGTTGTGGATCAACAGAGCCAGCACGCCAGCCGAGGACTGACGTGCTTCTCACGTCAACAGGATCGGAGTGCGGCGCAGCACGGGTCTTCGCCCGTGACGAATGACCAGGCGCGACCTGCTGTCCGCTCTCGGTTACTCGACCGGGGACGGGTTCGCGGGCAGCCAGTCCGCGAGGCGGGTCGTGGCGAGCTGGGCGTCCGGGCCGGGCACCAGGCCGTCGGGTCCCGGGTGTGCGCCGAAGTAGCGGGCGTCGGGGTCGGTCACGACCGTCCGGGGATCCTTGCGGAAGGCCAGCGCCGTGCGGATCCATTCGTCCATGGTGAGCACCTCGGGGCCGGCGATCTCGACCGTGCCGTTCAGCGGTGCACCCGCGGCGGTCCGCGCCACGGCGGAGGCCACGTCCTGAGCCGCGATTGGCTGCACGCCCGCGTCGGGAAGCCGGACCGTGTCGCCGTCCGTGGCCGAGTCGGCGATGGCGCCGACGAACTCGAAGAACTGCGTGGCGCGCACGATGGAGAACGGGATGCCCGATTCCCTGAGCAGGCCCTCCTGCATGTGCTTGGCGCGGAGGTAACCGGACTCGGGTAGCCGGTCGCTCCCGACCACCGACAGCGCGACGTAGTGGCCCACGCCCGACTCCTTGCCCGCCTCGATCAGGTTTCCGGTCGCGGTGCGGAAGAACGCCATCACGTCGTCGTCGGCGAACGATGGCGAGTTCGACACGTCGATCACCACGTGGGCGTCCCGCAGTACTTCCTCGAGGCCCTCGCCGGTGAGCGTGTTGATGCCGGAGCCCGGCGATGCCGGCACCGCCTCGTGACCGTGTTCGGACAGCAGACGCACGACCTTCGAGCCGATGAGGCCGGTACCGCCGATGACGACGATTTTCATGGTGCGCCCTTTCAGACAGATGTCGGACAACCAGCTAGGACCGAGCGGGGCGGAGATGTGTGACAGCGGTCAGGCCATGCCGGAGGCGGTGAGTGGGTCGTAACCCGGCGTCCGGAACAGTGTCTGCAACTGCCTGCGGCGCACGCCGACGTTGCTGCCTTCGATGATCGGATAGGACAGGGCGTCCATGAGGTGGCGGATGATGGGGTGCTTCTGGTCGTAGGCGGTCACGCCGACGATCTTGATGAGGTCGTTGACGACCTGGAGGCCGGTCTCGGAGCCGAAGATCTTGCTGTGCAGGGCGAGTTCGGGTCCGCTGGGATGCATGGACATGACGGCGTCGAGCGCGCGCCAGGCGAGCAGCCGGACGGCTTCGATCTTTCCCTTGGCGTCGGCGAGGACGTCGGACACGGCCTGGTAGCCGATGATCGGCACCGGGCCGCCGCGGGTCTCGGTGAGTGCGAAGCGGTAGGCGATGTCGAAGGCCTGCCGCCTGGCGGCGGTGGCGAAGATGCCGATCGACGCGCCGCTGGGGAAGAACGCGTCGCGGGTCAGGTTCGCGCCCTGGCCTTCCGCGCCGAGGAGGTTGCCGCGCGGGACCCGGACGTCGGTGAGGCGGACTCGGGTGGTGAGGCAGCCTTTGAGTCCTGGCAGGTCGTAGTACTCCTCGACCTCGAGGTGGCCGGCCAGGTGTTCGCGTTCGGCGACGATGAGTGAGACGCCGCCGGGGGTTCGGCAGACGATGGTCATGATGTCCGGGCCGCCGCCGTCCCAGCCGCACAGGTGGGAGGCCCAGGCCTTGCGTCCGTTGATGACCCAGTGCTCGCGGTCGAGGACGGCGGTGGTGCGGGTGCCTTCGCCGGGGCCGTCGGCGTCGAAGTTCGCGCTGCCCTCGGGTTCGCTGAAGGCTATTGCCGCGAGCGGTGCGCCGGAGTCGGCCAGGAAAGGGCGGACGAAGCGCTCGACCTGTTCCGGGGTGCCCACCTGGTAGACGGGTGCGAGCGCGATGAGCGGGCCGGCGATCGAGATGACGAAGTCCGGCATCTCGACCGCCCACTCCTCGAGGAAGATCGCGGCGTCGACACCGCTTTCCGCCCCGCCACCGAACGGCGCCGGGATCAGTCCCTTGAGAAACCCCGCAGCGACGGCGTTCTCGAACACCGGCCGCCGCAGCAGCAGCGCCCGCGTCCTGGGATCGGGTTCCGCGCGCGTCGCCGAGGCGAGGTCCCGCAGCTGCTCCCTGGCGAAGCCGCGGGCGACCGCCTTGAGCTGTTCTTGTTCTGGGGTAAGGAGGAACGAGACCGTCATGTGGTTCAGCATCACCCGAAGCAGGCCGCCGGTCCAGCCTCGTGTCACCGGGGTTCGAGGCGGTCGCCGAGGTCGAGTTCGAGGGGGCCGCGGGTTTGCAGGCCCTGTGCGAACAGAGCCGTCGTACGGGCCCTGGCCGCGTCCGAGGCGACCAGCTGCCGGAACCGGCGGGCGTCGGCGCGGGGCGCGTCCGGACCGGGCAGGGTGAGTTCGTTGAGCACCTGCTTGGTGGTGCGCACCGCTTCGGTGGGGAACGAGGCGATGCGTCGCGCGAGCCTGCCCACGAACGCGTCCAGCTCGGCGTCGGGCAGTGCGCGGTTGATCCAGCCGTACCGCTCGGCCTCCTCGGCCGGTGAAGTCCGCGGCGCCGAGGATCGCCTCCATGGCCCGGCACCGGCCCAGCAGCCGCGCCAGGTGTTGCACGCCACCCGCGCCCGGCGGCGCACCGACGCCGACCTCGATCTGTCCCAGTATCGTGTTCTCCCTGGCGGCGAACCGCATGTCGCATGCCAGCGCCAGCTCGCCGCCCGCGCCGCGGGCCCGGCCCCGGAGCTTGGCGATGGTCACCACCGGCAGCTCGCTGAGCTTGGGCCACAACATGCCGAGCGACGCGTCGTCCGGCTCGCCGGCCTTGGCCGCTTCGGCGGTGTACTCGGCGACCTTGGTGAGGTCGACGTGCGGCACGAAGTACTCGGGGTCGGCGCTCTCCAGCACCATGACGAGATTAACTACAGTGGACAGATAACAAATCCCGCTGAATCCGGACGACCCGACCGCCTGGTTCCGGCTCATCCTCGGGCTCAACGACAACGAACAACCATCGAGATGCTCCGCGACGCCGCCCAGCAACTCGTCGCCGTCGACGCGCCGACCGGGACCTTCCGCGCAGAGATCAAGGATCCGTTCAACACACAGATCACGGAGCTCAACGCGGAGCTGTGGACCCGGCTCGCCACCCTGCTGTGGGACGACCTCGACGTCGCCGAACGCTGCCTACGTACCGCCCTGCACCACCAGTCGGACCTCCCTCGGGCCCGGCTGCTCCTCGGCTGGTATCTCGTCGGACGCGGACGGACAAAGGACTCCACACCGTTGCCGGCCGACATGCAGGAGAAGATCGAGATCGACGTGCGGGCCGCCGCTGCCGAACTGTTCGCCGAGCACGGCTTCGAGGAAGAGGCACAGCGCGTCCGCGACTACCGCTGAGCGGATCGGAGGCCCGTCCTTCGAGGCCCACCGGCGCGGACAGGGCGGAATTCAGCCCTGCCGCGACGACGTGGGGACGCGGCGACGGGCGTGGCTGTTCTTCTGAGTTCGAAGAGCACTTCGACAAACGTAAGGCAGCGGCGGACGATCGCCTGTCATTCCTTGGTCAGGGCGTGGTTCCACTGGCTGCGGTCCTGCTCGCCGAGCGGCACGAAGGTGCCGTCGGGTCGGGTACGGGAGGTTCGGCGGGATTCGACGAGTAGAACGAGTGCGAGCAGGCCGGTGACTTCGGCTTCGTCGGGCATGAGCGCAGCCAGTAGCCGTGCCAGTTGGATGGCCTCGGCGCACAGGGGCGGGAGCGGTCAGCCCGGCGGGTCCTCGTCGTCGGGCCAGTTCGTCCGGTCGTTGCGGGCGAGGGCCCGAGAGCGTTCGCGGCGGGCTTGGTCCTCGGTGCGTTGCGTGGCTTCGCGGTGTTCAGCCTTCATTTTCATCTATCGGTCACGGTTCGTGTGTCCGCCCAGGGTGACCGCGTCGGGTCAGCATTGGCCCTCCTGGATCCGGTCGAGCACGCTGCGGTGGATGAGGTCGGCGTACGCCAGGCGGCCCACCGCGCTGTGGTGAGGGTTGTCGGCATCGGCGAACCAGTCCTCGTGGCCGGCGGAGTAACCCTTCCAGTCGACGCGGAAGACCTTGCCTCCCGAGGCGGCGGTGATGTTCTGGTCGACCGCGGCCACCTCGTCGGAACGGCTCGGCCCGGAGTGGTCCGCCGGGTTGACCAGGAAGACGCACACGGAACTGGTCCGCGCCTGCTGGATCGCGGTCGCGAGCGCGGCCGCGTGCTGGCCACGACCGTACTGGCCCGGCACGTCCGCCATGATGCGGACATCGTTGGTGCCCAACGCGATCACCGTGATCCGCGCACCGAGGAAGCGGTTGTACTCCTCGATCATGGCCAGGTTCGGACCGCCCCACGCCGGGTTGTCGAGCCAGCCGCGGTTGACGAAGTTCGGCACCGATGCGCCCGCGGACGCGGCAACCCACGTCACCCTGCCGGTCGTGCTCGTCAGCAGGTTCGCGAGTGGCTGCGACATACCGAAGATGAGGCTGTCGCCGATGACGACGGTGGCCCGGCCGGGTGCCGAGGCACCCGCGGTTTCGTTGGCGAGCACACCGAACGGCGCGGGAGCACCCGTCGACAACACGAGGTCGGCCAGGGCCGCCTGGCCGGCCTTGTTCAGGTGCAGTACCGCTTCCACGCCTTCCTGGCTGAGGGCCTCGAAGCCGCGGTAGTACGGATCCGTTCCCGCACACAGCGAGTGCCCGGCGAAGGTCGGACGGAGGTCGACAGAGTTGTTCAGGTACGGGCTGACGTACGTCGCGCCGGCCTGCTGCGCGGTCCGGCGCAGGGTGGCGTCGAGAGCACTGACCACCCGATTGCCGTCAACGCGTTCCTGGCTGGAGAAGAAGCCCGGCTCACAGATCTGGTCGAGCGGGGCCCCTGGCGCGTTCGCGCCGGCGGTGAGCATGCTGCCGTAACCGGTCATCACGATCTTCGCCCGCGGGCTGCGGGCCCTGATGTCGCCGACCAGCGCCGCCACGTTCTGGCCCATGCCGGGGAGCTCGGCGATCTCCGCGTCGCTGACCGCACCGCTGCAGTCACCGACGACACACTGCGTCCCGTAGTCAGCGAACCCGATGTCACTGGTGCCGACACTCAGGTACACCACGTGGGTGTCCGGCCGCAGCGCATCCAGCTGCGGTGGCTCCCCCCGGTACGACTGGCGCATGTCGGTCGTCGACGCACCACTACACGTGACGTTCGTGAACGACACCGGAATCGCCATGGCCCGTGTTCGTGCGACGGCCACTTCCGAGTACGAGTTCGCGCTACGCCAACACCCGTTCACCACGCCGGTACCACCGAGATAGTTCCCCGCACCGGTACCGGAACCGAAGGAGTCGCCAAGGGCCACGACATTCAGCGACCAGGTACCCGCGGCCCGCGCGGGCCCGGCGCCAAGAACGACACCGGACACCGTCAACACCAGGGCCAGTCCCCAAACCACGGCCCGTCTCATGACAGATCGCATGAAAACACCCCCAACTTCGCAGGCGGACAAGCGAAAGCCCGACCAACCTACGACGCTCCCACCCGAAGTACTGTCCTACGTTCGACCGACACGACGTGGCCAACCCGGCCCACCCGGCGGCAGCGGCAGCCCGCGACAGTAGTGTGGGAGGATGGGATGTCCCGCCGCCGTCATCGGTGAGTCCCGCCACGTCCCGGGACGGTGACCGGAGTCGGCACGTCGTGGTGGGGTGGCCATGTCGATGGAAGGGCCTGCTGAGCGGGAGCTTCGGCGGCTGGGCCGTCGGTGCGCCGTGGTGCTGCGCCTCGTGGCCGCGGGCATTGCCGGTGTTCTCGCACTCACCACCGCATCGGCCGGCACTTGGCTGCTGATCGCGCTGACAGCGTGGAGCGCCGGATACTTCCTGCTGATGTCCCGAGGAGTCGGCACCTGGCTGCTGGCCGCGGATGCCGCCGCCGTCAGCTCGGTCTGCCTGACCCAGCGGTGGACCGTACCGCCGGAGGCCCTGCACGGCAGTACGAGTTGGGTCGCCGCGGTGGTGGTGATCGCGGTGGCCGCCTGGCAGTGGCACAGCGGTGTGCTGGCCGGGGGGATCGCGACGGCAGCCGCCGTCCTCGCCTATACGACCGGCTCCGGCATGGCGTCTGCTTCGCTGGTGGTCGGGCTGTCGCTGTGCGTCCAAGCCGTCCTGTCGCGCAGCCTGTACTACCTGGTCCGCGCAGGCGCCAGGGAGGCCGACCGAATCATGGCCGGTGCCGAGCAGGCCCGCCGCGATGCCGCGGTCGCCGCCGCGCGGCGGGCCGACGAGCGGGCACACCTCGCGGCCATGCACGACACCGCGGCGGCGATCTTCCAGGCGCTCGGGACCGGAGTGGTGGCCGGGCGGGAACCGTGGCTCGCCGACCAGTTCGCGCGAGCACTCGACGAGGTCGTCGGCGATGAGCCGCACGGCCGGCTCGACCTGCTGCCACTACTCGACGACGTGGTCCGCGACAGCCAGGTGGCCGCCGAACTGTCAGTGCCTGACCCGGTGTCGCTTCCGGCAGCGGTCGCCGTGGCCATCAGCCGGGCGGTCCGCGAAGCACTGCTCAACGTGGCCCGGCATGCCGGGGTGGACGCGGCGTCCGTGCGGGTCGAGAACCGGGCCGGCCGCGTCCTTGTCGAGATCACGGACAGCGGCGTCGGCTTCGACCCGGCCGCCGTGCCGCCGCATCGCCGTGGCATCGCACTGTCCCTCGTCGAACGGATGGCGACAGTCGGGGGTCGGGTCGGTGTCACGTCGCACACCGGTCGCGGCACCCGGATCCGGCTGGAGTGGCCGGATGGGTGACCTGTGGGAGGCGAGGCTCCAACGTGGACTCCGCCTCGCCGTCGTGGTGATCGCGTGCGTGCACCTGTTCGCCCTGAGCCTGCCTCTGATGCTGGCTGCCGCTCCGGTATACCGGTCTCTCGCCGTTGAGGTCGTGGCTTTCGTGCTGGTGGCCTTCGTGCTCGCGAGTATTGGTCTCGCGGTCTGGCGGGAACGTCGGCTCGACCGGTGGAACCTGGCCGGCACGCTGGTCGTGGCCGCGGTCCTGGCGTTGGTCGGCATCCCATCCGCGTACCTGGTCGAGTCTGCGGAGTGGTCGTTCGGCGTCATCTGCTGGGCCGGTTTGTTGCTGTTGCTGGACCACGGTTTCTTCGCGGTCATGGCCTTCCTGGCCGGGCACGTGTTGTTCCGGTTCGGGCTGCTCGAGGTGACCGGCGAGGCCGACCCCGCGTCGGTGGCCGGCGCCGCGATCTTCACCGTGGAGTTCCTCGCCTACCTGGTCGGCATCACACTTGCCGCGGCCTTGTTGCGACGCATGGCGAGCACGGTCGCGGCGTCTGCGCGGGACACGGAGCGGCTTCGGACGGCGGAAGCCGTCGCCGAGCGCCTGCACCGCGACCGGCAGGAGCGGTACGCGGGGCTCGACACCGTGCCGCTGCTCACCGGGCTCGCGGCCGGCGTGCTCGACCCGGCCGACGAGCGGGTGCGTACCCGCTGTGCGGTCGAGGCGGGCCGGATGCGCCGCCTGTTCGCCGAGCAGGACGATGTGCCGGACCCTCTGTTGCACGAGTTGCGGGCTTGTGTGGACAGCGCGGAGCGTAGGGGCGTAACCATCTACTTGGGTTCGTGTGGTGCGCGACCCGAAATGCCTCTTGGGGTTCGCCGGGCCCTCACCGAGCCGGTGCTGGCCGTCCTCGCGACCGCCAGATCGTGCGCGCGGGTCACGGTGATCGGCTCGCCGACATCGGTCACGGTGAACGCGGTCGCCGACGGCGCCTCCCCAGAACTCCCGGTTGACAGGAAGGTGGCGGTCAGCCGGCTCGAACACGACGGCCGGCACTGGGTGGAGGCGACGTGGCGGACCTGATCGGGGTGGTCGTCGTGGACGACCACCCGGCGACCATTGCCGGCATCGACGCGTGGTGCGCCGTAGCGGAACCGCCGGTACGTGTCATCGACTCCGGTGCGAGCGTGGCGGTCGCGTGGACCGAGCCGGGCGCGTCGGCCGACGTGGTGGTCCTCGACCTGCAACTCGGCGGCCTGGTTCCCGCGTTCGCCGACCTGCGCAGGCTCGTCGACGCCGGCCGTCAGGTGGTGGTCTACACTATGCGCGAGGACAGGGACACCGCGTTGAACTGCATAGACATCGGCGCGTTCGTCTTCCTGACCAAGGCGGAAGGCCCCGTACACCTGATCGCGGCGATCCGGGCCGCAGCCGCGAACCTGCCCTACACTTCACCGTCCCTGGCAAGGGCCATCGGTGACGATGCGAGGCAGGGCCGCCCCCGGCTCACCCAGCGGGAGATCGACGTGCTGGTTAACTGGTTCGCCTCGGAGTCGAAGGAAATGGTGGCACGCAAGCTCAACTTGTCGGTCAGCTCGGTGAACACCTACATCAACCGGGTGCGGATCAAGTACGCCAACGCGGGCCGCGAAGCCCCGACCAAGGCTGCCCTGGTAGCCAGAGCGATCCAGGACGGCCTCGTGAGCCTCGACGAACTCTGACCGGTTGTCGAGGCCGTCGGTCGAACGGATGACCTCGGGACCTCTTGCCCCGTCGTACGTTGGACGCATGGGCCAGACCAAGCAACTCGCGCGGCAGTTGCAGATGCTCAAGGTGCGCACCAACCGGAGCTACGAGGCGCTGGCCCCGCGGGTCGGGGTCAGCCGGTCAACCCTGCACCGCTATTGCCGGGGTGAGGTCGTGCCGGCGCTTGACGTGGTGGTGCGGTTCGCGCGAGCCTGCGGTGCGACGAAGCAGGAGGCCGAGGACCTGTTGCGGTACTGGGCACTCGCGGCCGACCGGCGCCCGCTGCCGCCGACCCGCTGGTGGCTCGTGACGGCGGCCCTCGCTGCCGGGATCTGCGCCGCGGTGTGGCCTCGGTGGCGTCGGGCGGTGCCACCGAGGCCGTAACGTCTAGACCAAAGCGCAGAACAGGAACGTGTTGCCGCTGCTGAACCAGGGCCAGCCCATCACGTCCCGCGTGTCCGGCCCGTAGACACCGTCCGTGGCGATTCCGTTCAGGCCCTGGATGAACCGGACCGCGGCTTGCGTCTCACCGTAGTACTTGGCGTCGACCTTGATCTTGGCGAAACACCGGCTGATCCCGTCCTGCAGTACGAACACCCCCGGGTACTCGTCGCCCCACTGGAGCTTGCACTCGGTGTCCCTGTTCTGTAAGCCCGTGGTCGGCATCGTGGTGTGGACCGTCGTACCGAGGAAGTCCTTCGAGACGGTCGTGAACTGCTTGCATCTCGGCAGTGTCTGCTCGGTGGCCGCGCTCGCCGTGCTCACCATGACCGTCCCCATGACGAGCGCGAGCCCCATCACCAGCGATGCCACGAACCTCAGTTTTCTCATGCCGTTCCTCCTCATCGTCGGCGTGGTGTGACGAGAACGACCCTCCCCGCCGAGCCCGGCAACCCTCGACATGTCAGGACAGGAGGAACACTCCACCACCGTCACCTGCGCATCACTGCCCATCCCGGGACGGGGATGGGATCGGTTCGACACCACGTTGTTCGTGTCCGCATTCGGGGAGAAGCACGAAGGCCACACCTCGCCGATGTACCAGATCACCGGCTCACCCCATGGCGCGCTGCACCGAGGCTTCCGCAGGTTACAAGCACCCGCCCTGGATAGCTTCGGCTCCAAACCCGAACACGAACCACCGTCGCCGACCCCACCCGCCAGCACCTTGCCCGCCTGAAGTCTGCTTCGTTGCCAGCACCACCTGGGACGTCGAAGGCGGCTACGCCGTCTGAAACAGGATCAGCGGCAACGGTCCACTCGATCGGTGTCGTTACAGGTGCACAACGGGCTGGAAACGTCGGTCATCGATGCTGGGCGTATGGGTCGGTCCGTCGCCACCGCCACGCATTGCCCTTACTGTTCGCTGCAGTGTGGGATCAACCTGGTGGCTGGTGGGCGGCCGCCTGTGCTCACGCCGTGGGAGGACTTTCCGACGAACCGGGGTGGGTTGTGTGGGAAGGGGTGGCGGGCGGCGGAGTTGCTCGACCATCCCGAGCGGGTGGTGGTGCCTCTCGCGCGGTCGCGGCGGGGCGCTCCGTTGCGGCCGACCACCTGGGAAGACGCTCTGGGCCGGATCGCGGACGCCGTCACGCGGAGTCAGCGGCGGCACGGACTGGACAGTGTCGGGTGTTTCGGCGGTGGTGGGTTGACCAACGAGAAGGCCTATCAGCTCGGCAAGTTCGCGAGGGTTGCGCTGCGTACGGCGTCGATCGACTACAACGGGCGGTTCTGTATGTCCTCGGCTGCCGCGGCGGCCGGTCGGGCGTTCGGGATCGACCGGGGGATGCCGTTTCCTGTTCAGGACATCGCTGGGGCCGAGGTGGTGATGCTGGTCGGGAGCAACCCGGCCGAGACGATGCCGCCGGTCATGCAGTGGTTTGACCAGGGGCGGGCGGCCGGCGCGCGGCACATCGTGGTCGACCCCCGCGCGACGCCGACCGCGCTCGGGTCGGCGGTGCATCTGCGGCCCGTGCCGGGTACGGATCTTGCTCTCGCCAACGGGTTGCTGCATCTGGCGATCCGGGAGGGGCTGGTCGATCACGAGTACATCGCGACTCGTACTGTGGGGTTCGACGCGGTGCGGCGGTCTGTGCGGGCGTACTGGCCCGATCGGGTGGAGCGCATCACGGGGGTGCCGGTCGCTGCGATGCGGGACGCGATTGGGCTGCTCGGGGAGGCGTCCTCGGCGATGATCCTCACCGCTCGGGGTGCCGAGCAACACAGCAACGGTACGGACACCGCGCTGGCGTTCATCAACCTCGCGCTCGCGCTCGGTCTGCCCGGTCGTCCTCATTCCGGTTTCGCCACGGTGACCGGGCAGGGCAACGGTCAGGGTGGTCGTGAGCACGGGCAGAAAGCCGACCAACTCCCCGGGTACCGGCGGCTCGACGACCCCACGGCGCGGGCACACGTCGCGGCCGTGTGGGGTGTCGACCCCGACACCTTGCCTCGGCCTGGACCTTCCGCCTACGAGATGCTCGACCGGCTCGGTACCGACGGTGGTGTGCGGGTGCTGCTGGTTTTCGCCTCCAACATCGTCGTGTCCGCGCCGCACAGTACCCACGTCGCCGATCGCTTGGCGGCGCTCGATTTCCTTGTGGCCACCGACTTCTTTCTTTCCGAGACGTCGGCCATGGCCGATGTGGTGCTGCCGACCGCGCAGTGGGCCGAGGAGGAGGGCACGGTGACCAATTTCGAGGGCCGGGTGTTGCGCCGCCGTCGCGCGTTGCCGCCGCCGGACGGGGTGCCGACCGATCTGGGGATCCTGCGCCTGCTCGCCGACCGGCTCGGTGCCGGGCGGCACTTCGCCGACGATCCGGGGGAGGTCTTCGACGAGTTGCGCCGGGCCAGCGCTGGCGGTCTCGCTGACTACGCCGGCATCACCCATGAGCGCATCGACGCCGAACAGGGTGTGTTCTGGCCCTGTCCGGCCGAGGACCACCCCGGTACACCGCGGCTGTTCGTCGAGCGGTTCCCGACGCCGGACGGTCGCGCCCGGTTCCACCCGGTCGAACACCGCGAGCCGGCTGAGGTGCCCGACGAGGAGTTCCCGTACTACCTGACTACCGGGCGTTCGATCCGGCATTACCAGTCCGGCACCCAGACCCGGCGGGTGCGGGCGCTGATGGTGGCCGAGCCGGAGGCCTATGTGGAGCTGCACCGCAGCCTCGCGGAGCGGGTCGGTGTGGCGGCGGGGGACCGGGTTCGGTTGCGTACGAGGAGAGGCGACGCGGTGTTCCGGGCCCGGGTGACCGACACGATCCGCCAGGACACGGTCTTCGTGCCTTTTCACTGGGCCGTGCCGTCGTCGGTGAACGTGCTCACCAACCCGGCGCTTGACCGGTACTCGCGTATGCCGGAGTTCAAGGTGTGCGCGGTGGCGGTGTCCCGAATAGACGATCAGGACGAGGAGTAGTGCATGCACACCAGGCCACGGTTCCTGCAGGGCATCCACGCGTTCGAAGGGCAGGGCATGGAAAAGCCCTTCCTGCTGGACCCCGCGCTGAGCTACGTCGTCCCAGTCGGGGTAACCGCTCAGCCGCTGTACTTCCGCGGCGGCAACAGCACCGGCGAACTGGTGTGTGTGCTGCTCATGCGCGACGGCGTCCCCATGCGGTACTTCCCCATCGGAGCACGGCAAACCACCCACGTCGCACTGCGGGTCGTCGAGGACCTGGAGAGCATCACCCGGGTGGAACTGCACGTGGCCGCACCCGAGGGTCTGGCGGGGACGCTGGTCGTCGACTTCGGCCTGGTCGAGATCTGAGGAGGGTGTCGTGACTGAACGGCTGGTGGTTGTTGGTAACGGCATGGCCGGCGCGCGGGCGGTCGAGGAGATCCTCGGCCGGGACGGCGCGGCGAAGTTCTCGGTGACCATGTTCGGCGACGAGCCCTACGGCAACTACAATCGCATCCTGCTGTCCACCATGCTGGCCGGCGCGGAGGACGCGGAGGAGATCTTCCTCAACCCTCTGGAGTGGTACCAGGACAACGACATCACGTTGCACGCCGGGGTGCGTGTGGTGCGGATCGACCGGTTCGCCCGGCTCGTCTACGCCAACGACGGCTCGATTACCCCGTACGACCGGCTCATCATCGCCACCGGCAGCCGCACGTTCTTCCCCAGGATGGCGGGAATGTGGGCCGACGACACCACCCTCACGCCTGGTGTGTTCGGCTTCCGCACGCTCGACGACTGCACCGCGATCATGCGCCACGCCCGCGAGCACCGGAAGGCTGTGGTGATCGGCGGTGGTCTGCTCGGCCTGGAGGCCGCGTACGGCCTGCGCCGCTACGGGCTGGAGGTGCACGTCGTGCAGTCGGCGCCGGTGCTGATGAACCAGCAACTCGACGAGCAGGCCGGGCGGATTCTGCGCAAGTCCGTGGAACGACTGGGAATCACGGTGCACACCGGCGTACGCACGGCCGCCATCCGGCACGACGACGCGGTGACCGGCGTGGCCTTCGCCGACGGGTCCACACTGGACTGCGACATGGTCGTGGTCGCCGCGGGGATCCGGCCGAACGTCGGGCTCGGCATCGTCTCCGGGCTCACCGTCGAGCGGGGGATCGTGGTCGACGACCGGATGCGTTCGGTCGACGACGACGCCATCTACGTGGTCGGCGAATGCGCACAGCACCGCGGTGAGGTCTATGGTCTGGTCGGCCCGTTGTGGGAGCAGGCCGTGGTGCTGGCCGAGCACATCACGGGCGCCAATCCGCGTGCGGCCTACCACGGCTCGCGGACGGCGACCAAGCTCAAGGTCGCCGGGGTGGACGTGGCCAGCATGGGCATGAAGGAACCGGAGCGGGACGACGACGAGTTCGTGCAGTTCGCCGAACCCAAACGTGGCGTGTACCAGACGGTGGTCATCCGGGACGACCGGCTGGTCGGCGCCATCCTGCTCGGCGACGTCAGCAAGGTCGCCTTCCTGATGCAGGCGTTCGACCGCGGGCTGCCGCTGCCCGCCGAACGCATCCAACTGCTGTTCGACCTCGGCACGCCGGCCGCCCCGGTGGGTGCCGCCGAACTCGACGACAGCGCCCAGGTCTGCAACTGCAACGGCGTGTCCAAAGGTGACCTGGTCGCGTGTGTGCGGGCTGGTGAGCGGACGGTGACCGGGGTGATGAGCTCCACCAGGGCAGGCAAGGGATGCGGCTCCTGCAAAGGACTCGTGAGCGACATCGTGGCATGGGCCGCCGGTGGGCAGGCCGAGGAGGACCCGGCCGCGAACTGGTACGTGCCCGGCATCCCGATGGACAAACCCGCGCTCATGACGGAGATCCGGGCCAGGGGACTGCGGTCGGTGTCCTCGGTGTTCGCCGCGCTCGCGCCGGACGGGCGGGAGGACGCGGCGAGCAAGATGGCGTTGACATCGCTGCTGCGGATGATGTGGCCGGGGGAGCACGTCGACGAGCGCGACGCCCGCTTCATCAACGACCGGGTGCACGCGAACATCCAGAAGGACGGCACGTTCTCGGTGGTGCCGCAGATCGCGGGCGGCGTGACCACGCCCGGCCAGCTGCGCCGCATCGCCGACGTGGCCGAGCGCTACGAGGTGCCGATGGTGAAGATCACCGGCGGTCAGCGCATCGACCTGCTCGGCGTGCGCAAGGAGGACCTGCCGAAGGTGTGGGCCGACCTCGACATGCCGTCGGGCTACGCCTACGGCAAGAGCTTCCGCACGGTGAAGACCTGTGTCGGTGCCGCCTTCTGCCGGTTCGGCCTCGGCGACTCCACCGCACTCGGCATCGCCATCGAGAAGCTGTACCAGGGGCTGGAAAGCCCGGCGAAGATGAAACTGGCCGTCGCGGGCTGCCCACGCAACTGTTCTGAGGCACTGGTCAAGGACCTGGGCGTGGTGGCCGTCGAGGGCGGCCGGTGGGAGATCTACGTCGGCGGCGCCGCGGGCGCGCACGTCCGCAAGGGCGACCTACTGGCCACTGTGGACTCACCGGACGAGGTGATCACGTTGACCGGCCGTTTCCTCCAGTACTACCGGGAGAACGCGAAATGGCTGGAACGCACCTACACCTTCGTCCCCCGCATCGGCGTTGAGACGATCCGCGCGGTCGTGGTCGACGACCGCGAGGGCATCGCCGCTCGACTGGACGCGGCGATCGCGGCGTCCGTCGCCGCCTACCGCGACCCATGGCTCGAGGGCCGCGAACCCGTGAACCCAGGCCAGTTCCGGCCCTCACTGCCACTTATCGACCTCCCGAAGGTACCGGCGCGATGAGCGTCGCCACCGAGCACCGGGTCGCCCGGCTGGACGAGATCCCACCCGGTGAGGGGCGCGCGTTGGTCGTCGCCGGCCGGCAGATCGCGGTGTTCCGGCTGCGTGACGGCCAGATCCGTGCCCTCGACGCGACCTGCCCACACGCGGGCGGCCCACTCGCCGACGGCCTGCTCGACGGAACAGTCGTGGTGTGCCCACTGCACAGCCACACCTTCGAACTCACCACCGGCTGCTCGACCACTGGCCAGCCCCCGGTGCGCACCTACCCGGTACGCGTCGACGACACCGGCCACGTAGTGGTGCGCATGACCGAACCGTGACGACTCCTGTCCGTGTTTCCCCTGCTCACCGAGGGCCTCATTGGCCCAGATCCGGTGGCATCGTGTGATCGACACGTTGTGGTGGCAGGATCAAAGCGTCGTCGTCCAATTGGTTGGGGGTTGACGCTCTGAAAGGAAGCGCGTGATGGGTATCCGTTACACCGGTCCGTATGCGGAGCAGGTCGAGGAGCACGAGGGGCATGCGGCACGCAAACTGGCCGATGGCACGGTCAGCACGGTGTGGACCGAGGAGACCAGTACGCTGCGTGCCTTCGTCGCCGCTTGTTCGTGCGGGTGGCGTGCGGAGGTTGACCACCCCACGACGGAAGCGGGCCGGGAGGCGGCGGAAGCGCAGTGGAACGCTGAGCATTTGAGCCCGCTGATCGAGGCGGCTCGTGCTTCCTGGGAGAGTTGGCCCGACGACCTGGCCGGCCTGGCTCGGTATGTCCAGGACCGGATCGAGGCTCAGGATCTGGTCGAGGCCCTGCGGATCCTCGACCAGCTGGTTGCCGATGTGGGTTACCGGCGTCGAACCGTTGCCCAACTGGCGGCTCAACAGGAACGCGGGTAGCCAGGGGTTGGGGCGTAACACTGTTGTCACAGGATGTGGAGATCATGGGCTGATGGACATCCGGCGGGTGCTGGTCGGCTGTGTGTTCGAGTATTCCGCTGAGATCCCCACTCCGACGATCTTTCAGGTGCGGCCTCGTGACTCGGCACTGGTGACGGTTGTGCGCGAACGGCTCTCCCTCGAGCCGGAGGCGGACAGCCATCGCTATACGGACCTGTACGGCAACCCCTGCCTGAGGCTGGTCCTGCCGGCCGGACGATCCAGCTTTCGGTACGAGGCGCTGGTGGACGTGCCCGACGCGACCGAGGACGCCGACGAGGACGCACCGGAGCTGCCGCCGGGATCGCTGCCGGACGAGGTCCTGCTCTACACGCTGCCCAGCCGCTACTGCCTGCCTGACATGCTCGGTGACGAGGCGTGGTCCCGCTTCGGCGGCATGGCGACCGGCTACCGCCGGGTGCGGGCGATCTGCGACCACGTGAACAAGCACCTGCGGTTCCGCTACGGCAGCACCACCGCGCGGTCGACGGCCGTGGACGTCAACACCTCCGGGTTCGGGGTGTGCCGCGACTTCACCCATCTGGCCATCTCGTTCTGCCGGTCGTTGAACATTCCAGCGCGGTACGTCTTCGGTTATCTACCGTTCATGGACGTGGCGCCGGCATCCGAACCGGCGGACTTCGCGGCGTGGATGGAGGTGTGGCTCGGTGACCAGTGGTGGACGTTCGATCCCCGCAACAACTGTCGCCGCAAGGGCCGCGTCGTCATCGGCCGTGGCCGGGACGCCTCGGATGTGGCGATGGCGACGACCTTCGGCGGGCCTGTCCTGGAAGCCATGATCGTGCGGGCCGAGGAGGTACCCCGGTGATCGACGACAGCCCGTTGCTGGACCACGACAAGCTCGACCTCGAGTCGGCTGGCCGGATCACCTACCGCCTCGAGCAGAGCTTCCGCTACGACTACGACGAACCAGTCACGTCCGTGCGGCAACGTCTGGTCGTGGTGCCACCCGCCCGCCACGGCGACCTGCACCGACGCGCGCACCGGGTGGCCGTGACCGGTGCGGCGGCCCGGCGTCGGGTCGTGCGCGACGCCGCCGGCAACACCATCGTGCGAGTTCACGCGCCGCGGGTCGAACGCGGCGTGGAATTCCGGGTTACCGCCGTCCTCGAGCGGGTCCGGGGCGACGGGCCGCCGGTACTGCCGGCATCGGTGTTGACGGATCCGCGGCTGCTGCGTCCCACCAGACTCACCGCCGCCGACGACCGGCTCCGCGCGCTGGCCGCCAGCCTCTCGCGCCACTACGACAAGGGCCTCGACCTGGCCGACCGGATCTGCGCCGAGGTACACGCCGCGATCACCTACGAGTACGGGACGACGGCGGTGGACACGACCGCCGCCGAGGCACTGGCCGGCGGTCGCGGTGTCTGCCAGGACCAGGCCCACCTGATGCTCGCCCTGTGTCACCTGCTCGGTCTGCCGGCCCGTTATGTGTCCGGGCACCTGCTGGGCCAGGGCGGCACCCACGCCTGGGTCGAGGTCATCGTCCCCAGCGGTGGTGAGGCGGTGGCCGTACCGTTCGACCCGTGCCACGACCGGCGCGGGGACACCCGGTACGTCACGGTCGCGACCGGACGCGACTATGCCGATGTGGCACCGACCTCGGGAACTTACATCGGGGCACCCGGCGGTCGGCTGACCACCAACCGGGAGGTCGGCGTGACGGCCGTCGCCGCCTGAGCCCATCGGGTGTGGACGACCTGGTGCCGCGCGGTCCGAGGCCGCGCGGCGGTCAGTCGCGTTGGCGCAGTTCGGCGTTGAGCTGCTGCGCCTCGTGGAGTTGGTCTTCGAGGGTGACGATGCGGCAGGCGGCGTCGAGGCCGGTGCCCTGGTCAACCAGTTCCCGTACCCGCGCGGCCAGCCGCAACTGGTAACGCGAGTAGCGGCGGTGTCCGCCGGAGGAGCGCTGCGGCTCGATCAGTTTCGCCTCGTCCAGGCTGCGCAGGAACCCCGGCGTGGTGCTCAGCATCTCCGCGGCCCGGCCCATGGTGTAGGCGGGGTAGTGCTCATCATCGAACTTGTCGCCCGCGTCAGGCGCGGACGGGTCACGTGAGTCAGGGATCATCGCACCTCACATCACGAGGGGCCCCGGCGCGTTGCGCGTCGGGGCCCCAAGGGGTTTGGGTTTCATCATTGTCAACCGACCGTGAGGCCGGCTTCCTGTACCCGCGTCCGCCCAACAGGCAGCCATCGCGGGGATCGCTTGTTCGTAACCGAGAACCACCTACCAATCTGATGGGACTGCGGTACCCGCCCGGCGAACGACAGCCCCGGCGGGCGATCAAATGATGTGACCCTTCCCTTCTCTCTCGGGTGTCTTCACTTCCTACCGCTGTGACGGTCACCGCCTGGAACCCCTTACCTAGATCGGCCCCAGCACGCGTGATGCGCCACTGATCAGTGGCCGGAGCCCCTTCAACTGATCGGCTCCGGCACACCTGACCGTCTTCGTACTGCTACTTCATCGAACCTCGTAGGCACACCAGCTCCACCCACGTCATGCACTACCTCATCGAGACCGGTACTGCTCGAACTCCTGGTCTCGGTCCTGCTCGGTCGCCGAGGCGTGCCTGGAAACCGCCCCACTATCCACGACCGCTATGTCTCACCTCGCGGGCAGTTACGTCATCTCCCGCGCCTGCTTGACATTGTCTCTCCGGGTACGAGGAGAAGATTACACACATCCGCCGACGAATGTCTACCCCAGCCACCACAGATTTTCTCCGGTGGCCGGTGGCCGGTGGCCGGTGGCCTGTGGGTTCGCGGTCCGCGCGGCTGGCTGCGGCGGTCAGCGGGAGGGGTGACGGGACATCTGCTCCAGGCGGCGGATGCGGTCGGGGATTGGGGATGGGTGCGGAACAGAGCGCTCAGCCAGTGTCCGGACAGTGGGTTGGTGATCATCAGGTGGGAGATCGACGCATGGGGGCCGTCGGCTGGGAGGGGGAGACGGCGCGCCACGCGGTCGATCTTGTCCAGGGCACTGGCCAGGGCGAGTGGGTCGGCGGACAGGTACGCGCCGTCGGCGTCGGCCGTGTACTCGCGGTTGCGGCTGATGGCCAGCTGGATCAGGCCGGCGGCGAGCGGGCCCAGGACGAGCATGAGCAGCGCGGTCAGCGGGTTCGGCGCGTCATCCTCGGCTGACGAGCCCAGCGGGAGGAACCACGCCAGGTTGGCCAGGAACGTGACGATGCCGGCCAGGGCCGCCGCCACGGAGGAGATGAGAATGTCCCGGTTGTACACATGGGACAGCTCGTGCCCGAGCACGGCACGCAGCTCCCGCGGGGTGAGGATCTCCAGGATGCCCGCCGTGACGCAGACCGCCGCGTGGCGTGGGTCGCGACCGGTGGCGAAGGCGTTCGGCTGGGGGATCGGGCTGAGGTACAGGCAGGGCATCGGCTGCCCGGCTGTGCTGGCGAGTTCCGCCACCATCGCGTACAGGTCCGGCGCCTCCGCCGGGCCGACCGGCCGGGCGGCCATGGCCCGCAGCGCGATCCTGTCCGAGAGGAAGCATGCGCGCCGCGATCCAGGCGCCGCGCCCCGGTCCGCGTGCGAGGAACTGTGGCACTGCCCGTTGCTCGCCGAGGCGACGTCGACGGTCGCGGATCCGGCCGTGCGCCACCGCGGTACCCTCGGCGGGGGCGCTGGCGCACGCCGACCCCGCCGGTGACCTCGGCGCGGTGGCGCGGGCGTGCGACGCCACCATGGTGGTCGCCGGTCCCCGGCGCACTGCCGGGAGATCCCCATCTCTGCGGCCACGTGGGCGATCGGACGAGGCGTCTCCACATCTTCGTCCAGCGGTGGCGCCGTCCTCGTCGCACACTCATCGGTACTGGAGACTGATGAGTGTGCCAACCGGGCGGAGCTGGGCAGGTCAGGCGTTGAGGACTTGGTCGCTGGCCGCCCGGAGCATCTCGCCGAGCTGGTGGTCGAGCCACTGCTCGATCGGCATCTTGATCTCGTCGACCGACTTCCGGGGAAAGCCGAACCAGGCGACCATCTCGTCGATCCAGTCGGAGTCGTTCGAGAGTTCGGTGTACTCGCGCATCTGCTCCTTGATGTGCTGAGCCCCTTCGTCCTCGAAGTCTTGGACCACCTGCTCGAAGCTGTCGTCGACTTTCGCCTTCAACGCGGCGACGCCTGCCAGGAGTCCCTGCTCGAGGCCGGGCACCATGCTCTTCGTCGCGAGCTCGTCGACAAGCTCGGTGAGCACGGCGCTCTTCAGCTTGCCGTAGACCCAGCCCGCCACCCCGCCCGGCCCGGAGAACGCGAGCCCGAGAGCGCTGTCGAGGCCGTCGACGATCATCGACCACGGCAGCTCGACCCGCGCGTCCTCCTCGAACTGGCGCATCTGCGCCGCCCACTGCCCGATGGACGCGGTCGCCGAGACCGCGAACTCGCTGACCGCCTGGTGGAACCACGGCACCTGCTGCTGCACGTTCAGGCGGGCGCGCGTGATCATGTCGGTCACCACCCCGTTCCAGTCGATGACGGCGCCGGGCGTGACGACGATCTCCTCCTCGCTCATGTCGAGGACCTTGACGCCGTCGACTACCCGGTACCGGTTGTCGTCGGTTTTCGACGGGTCGTGCGGGTGCTGCGCCATCCAGTCGGCAGCCTGGTCCTCGGCCGTCGGCTGGGCCTCGGTCTGGGCAGCGGCGTTGGCCTCCCTCGTCAGAGCCGCCCACGTGGCCGGGCCGATCTTCCCGTCGCGGCTGAGGCCCTCGCGCTCCTGGAACGACTTGACCAGGTCTTCCATGGACTCGTCGAAGACGCCGTCCTGGTCCATGGGGAGTGTCATGCTGCCGGGCGTGATCCAGTACTGGTCGAGGAGCCGCTTGGCGTAGTTGACCCAGTCGGCGTCTTTGGAGCCGCGCTTGAGGGTGGGCTCGTTCATCGGGATACCTCCGGTGCTTGGTGGTCGGCGCGGAACGGTTGCTCAACATGAAGGCGTGCCATCCGTTGTGCCACGCGATGGAACAGCCCGTTCGCGCACGGACGCCACTCCACTCGACACACCTGCGATGCTGCTGGCCGACAGAGCACGCACAACGCCCAACGGCGTGACCTATCGGGCGATCGTCACCGCCCGGACGCGCACCGGCGGGGTCGACACCCCAAGAGGCGGCCTCCGGCATTCTCGGCGCGGCTGGGGTGGACCAACTGTATTGGCCCGATAGGACGGTCGGCGGCGTAACGTCCTGCCTGTTTTCCGCGAGAACGTCGACGTAGCCGGCGAATGGGTGATGGTGCGAGTGGGTGCGGAGGGAGACGGCGGTCCGGGCACCGGAACGGTCGAGATCGGACCTGTCGGGGCGGGACCGGTCGGGGGCAAGGGACGCGAGACCGGGTCGTTGCTCGCGCGGGGCGCTGAGGCGTTGTTCGGCGATGGCGACCTCAGTACGAGCCGTGAGTTGTTCGAGGCCGCGTACGCCGAGGCCGAGCGGACGGGCGACATCAACGGGATCGCCGTTGCCACGTTGGGGTTGGGTGGGTTGTGGGTGCACGAGCATCGCACGCTCGCCGGGGGTGGGCAGCTGCGGGTGAGGCTCCAGCATGCCCTGTCGCTTGTCGAGCCGGCCAGTTCCCTCGCCCTGCGGCTGCGGGTCCGGCTCGCCGCGGAGACGGACTACCGGGCAGGAGACCATCAGGCGATCTTCGCAAGTCTCGAGGAGGCTCGCGGCGCAGGGGATCCGCTCGTTCGGGCCGAGGCGTTGAGCGTCGCGCACCACTGCGTGCTCGGACCCGACCACGGTGCGAAACGTCAGGCCCTGGCGGCGGAGCTGATCGAGGAGAGCTTCCGCACCGGCCGTCGCAGTGACCTGTTGATGGGCCAGTTGTGGCAGACCGTCGACCTCTTCCTCAGCGCCGACCCGCAGGCCCGGCGTCGGCTGGCGGAACTGCGGGACATGCTTGCCGAGCGGGACAACCTCGCGGTCGCCTTTGTGGTCAGCGCGATCGAGGTGATGCTTGCGATTCGCGCCGGCCGCTTCACCGAGGCAGAGGAGATGGCGGGCCGGTGCGCCGAGCGCGGTGCCGCGGCCGGCGACGTCGACTGGACCGGGTGGTACGGCGGGCAGCTGTTCGCGATCCGGTGGTACCAGGGCAGGCTCGACGAGCTCGTGCCGATGCTGTCGGAGCTGGTGCACTCGCCCACGCTCAGCGTCGTCGACAACTCCTACTTCGCCGCGTTCGCCGTGGCCGCCGCGCAGGCCGGCGACCGGCTGACCGCGAGCGCCACGCTGGCCACCCTGTCCCAGGGCGGCCTCGACGCGCTGCCCAGGTCGAGCACCTGGCTGGTGACGATGAGCGGGATCGCCGATGCCGCGTACCTGCTCGGCGACGCGGACGTGGCCGCGGAGGTCTACGAGTTGCTGCTGCCGTTCGCGCACCTGCCGGCGATGGCGAGCCTGGGCATCGCGTGCTTCGGCTCGGTCCACTACCCGCTCGGGATCTCCGCGCTGACCACTGGCGACCTGGACAGGGCCGTCAACCACCTGCGGGCGTCGGTGGGGGCCAACCTGGCGTTGGCGCACTGGCCGGCGGTCGCGATGTCCCGGCATCGGTACGCGCGCGCGTTGGCCCTGCGGGGGCGGCCTTCGGAGGCCGCCCGGGAGCGGGCGGTCGCCGAAGAGGAGGTGCGGACCCTGGGGCTGACGGTGCACGAGCCCGCGGCAGCACCGGCCGGTCGAGCGCTGGAGTGCGTGCGAGCCGGGGACAGCTGGCGGATCGAGTGGGGGGAGCGGGTGGCGCTCGTCGCCCACAGCGTCGGCATGGGCCACCTGGCCGTGCTGTTCGCCAACCCCGGCACCGAGGTGCCCGCCGTCGACCTCGTCAGCGGTGCCGACGCGCCCGCGGCGCGGATGTCCGGCCAGCCGGTGCTCGACGAGACCGCGGTGGCCGGGTACCGCCGACGCCTGAGTGAGCTCAACGCCGACATCGCCGAGCGGGAGGCACGCGGCGACGAGGAGGCCGCCGAGCGGTACCGCGTGGAACGGGACTGGGTGTTGACGGAACTGGCCGGGGCCACCGGGCTCGCCGGCCGCACCCGGCGCTTCCCCGACGAGGTCGAACGCGCGCGGATCTCGGTGGGCAAGGCAATCCGCCGGGTGCTGGTCAAGGTGGCGCAGGCCGACCCGGTGCTCGGTGAGCACCTGCGGGATGCCGTGCGTACCGGCATGTTGTGCTCCTACCGGCCCTGACGGTCCGGCCTGTTTCCGGTTCGTTCCACGCCGTGGAACGGAGACGGAACGCCTACTGGAGTGACACCGGCGTATCGCCGCGCTTTGATCACTCAGACAGGGGTAGGCCAGCAATGAGCCACAGGAAGACCATCATCGCCGCGTGCGCGGCAGTTCTCGTCCTCGCCGGGTGCGGTAGCGAGACAGCGGGAGCGGCGTCACCGAGCACGTCGGTGTCGCCGGTCGCGACGAGCAGCTCCTCGTCGGAGGAGGCGCCGCCCGCGGGTGAGGGCGGCCTCACGCCCACCGGGACCACGCTCGCGGTGGGGGAGACCGCGACGGTGATGTACGAGACGAAGAGCCTCAGCGAGGAGGGCACGAAGCTCGCCGTGACGACGGTGTCGGTGAAGGCCGGCTCGATCGAGGACCTCGCGGACTTCGACCTGGACGCCCAGTCCAAGGTGAGCGACCCGTTCTACGTGACGGTGAGCTTCAACAACGTCGGCCCGCTACCGATGGAACCCACCGGGATCTTCGGCCTCATCTCCGCGCACAACACCGCGGGCGACGAGCTGAACCGCCTGAGCCTGATCGGCGAGTTCGCGCCGTGTGAGAGTGCCGACGTGCCGGACAGCCTCGCCGTGGGCGCCTCCTACACCGACTGCGGCGTGTACCTCGCGCCCGCCGGGCAGGACATCAGCAAGGTGATGTTCGGCTTCTACTTCGGCGACGCGGACCGGACCGAGATCACCTGGACTGCCGGTTGATGGACCGCTGCCATCCAGTCCTGGCTCATCACCGCGAATCCCTGACGCGCGGCGTCATCCGTGTCGCGGAGATCAACTGATTCGCCCCTCGGTCGGGTACTTACCAACGAGTACGACATCAGACCGTCACCGGAAGTGGTTCAAACGTCAACAAGGCTCCTTTTCGGACCAACCGAGAAGGAGTTCCATGACAGCAAACGTGACGCGCCGCACACTGTTGCGCTCCATCGGGATGGCCGGGGGCGCGGGCGTGATGTTCGAGTCGATGCGGGCACTCGGGCTCGTCGCCTCACCGGAGGCGCTCGCGACTCCCGACTACCGACCACCCACCCCGGGCGATCTCCCGGCCGGCAAGCGGGGCAAGAAGGTCGTGATCCTCGGGGCGGGCGTCGCCGGGCTCGTCACCGCCTACGAGCTGGGCAAGGCCGGCTACGACTGCACCATCCTCGAAGCCAAGGACCGGGTCGGCGGTCGCAACTGGACAGTCCGCGGCGGCACCAGCGTGACCGACCTCGACGGCAACACCCAGACCGCCCGCTTCGCGAAGGGCCAGTACCTCAACGCCGGACCGGCACGCCTGCCGCAGTCCCACATCACTCTCGACTACTGCCGCGAGCTCGGCGTGCCACTCGAGATCTTCGTCAACCAGAACGCCAACGCGCTCATCTACAACGAACAGTCGGGGGTCGCGCCCCAGCAGTACCGGACGGCCAAGGCCGACGTGTACGGCTACGTCTCGGAGCTGCTGGCGAAGGCACTCGACCAGGGCACGCTCGACCAGCGACTGTCTCCTGAGGACAAAGACCGGCTGCTCACGTTCCTGTCCGGCTTCGGCTCGATCGGCGACAAGGCAGCGGGCTACGCCTACACCGGCACCAGCCGCCGCGGCTACTCGGTGGAACCGGGCGCGGCGGACCAGGCCGGCACGGTGCTCGGGCCGCCGCCGTCGCTGTCCGCCGTGCTCGCGAGCCAGGTCGGCCGGTACTTCTCCTTCGAGTTCGGCTACGACCAGGCCATGACCATGCTGCAGCCGGTCGGGGGCATGGACGCGATCCCGATGGCCCTGTACCGCCTGCTGGGCGACAAGGTGCGGCTCGGCGCCGCGGTGACGAAGCTGACCGACGGACCACGCGGTGTGGAGGTGGTCTACAAGGACAAGCGGGGCAAGGAGAACGTCGTGCGCGCCGACTACTGTGTCGCCGCGCTCCCGCCGCACGTCATGGCCCGTGTGCCCACCAACCTCGACCCGAAGGTCACGGCCGCGCTGCGGTACCCGGTCGCCACGCCGGTCGGCAAGATCGGCCTCGAGTACCGCCGCCGCTGGTGGGAGCAGGACGACCGGATCTACGGCGGCATCACCGAAACCGACATGGACCTCGCGCACGTCTGGTACCCGTCCTACGGCTACCACGGTGATCGCGGCGTGGTCGTCGGCTACTACAACACCGGCGCCAACGCGACCGCCTACGGCAACCTCTCCCACGCCGACCGCACGACGCGGGCCGTCGCGCAGGGCGTGAAGATCCACGGTGAGAAGTACCGCACCGAGCTGGCGAGCGCGTTCTCCGTGGCCTGGCAGAAGGTCCCGTACATCGAGGGCGGCTGGGTCGGTTGGCCGTCCCGCACGACCGGTGAGTACGCGCTGCTCAACCAACCCGCCGGCCGGGTCTACTTCGCCGGCGACTGGCTTTCCTACTTCATCGCGTGGCAGGCGGGTGCCATCGACTCGGCCCGCTACGCGGTCACCAACCTCCACCAGCGCGTCATCGCGGAAAGGTAGGCAGATGAAGGGGATCTCCCGCCGCAGGCTGGGTCTCGTCGCGGGTGGTGCGGCGGCCGCGCTGGGTGCCGGCACGACACCCGCGACCGCGGCCACCGGCCATCGGAAGGGGCCGCGCCCGACCGAGACCCGGGTGAACCTGCCGGCCGGCAACAGCAACCCGGCCATCGCCGACGGGGTCGCGGTCGGCAGCGCGGTGGCGGTCTACACGAGCAGCGGCCTCGGCCCGGCCGCGGCCAACCCCTCCGCGCCCGCGGGCACGCCGGAGCGGTACCTGGACCTCTCACTGTTCCCCGGCGGCACACTGCCGGCCGGGGTCACGATCACCGAGGGCCAGGCGTGGAACACGCTTGCCCGTATCGTCACCAACCTGGCCACGGTCGGGTTGACGCCACGCGACGTGATCACCATGAAGGCCTACCTCAAACGCCCGGCCGGCGCGGCGGACGCGGACTACGCCGGGTGGAACCGGGCCTACCGCCAGTTCTTCGCGAACGTGGATCTTGCCACGGGCGGCACGATTCCCGTGCCGACGGGAACCGGCGCGCCCGCACCGCCCAGGATCGCCAACGTCGCACGGCCGGCGCGGGCGACGCTCGAGGTGGCAGGACTGGCGGTGCCCGGCTGGCTCATCGAGGTGGAGGTCCAGGCCACGTACTCGTGGCGCTAGGACTGTACGTCGTACACAATGTCGGCGTCGTCGGTGCTCAGGGTGCGGTCTGCGTCGATCTCGTCGCGGCCCGGACCCTACTGCCCCGACCAGCGCGGCGGGCGTTTCTCGGCCAACGCGCGTGGCCCCTCCCGCGCGTCGGCCGAGGCGAGCATCGCCCGGTAGCCGGGGAGGGCACGCATCGTCCGGAAGGCCTCCTCGACGCCCTGTGCCTCGGTCGCGCGCGTGACCTGCTTGATGGCGGCGACTGCCAGCGGCGCCGACCTCGTCACCTGGTCGGCGAGCTCCCATGCCGCGGCGAGGAGGTCCGCGCCGGGCACGACGCGGTTGACCAGCCCCCAGCTCGCGGCCTCGGCGGCGGTCATGCGGCGGCCGGTGAACAGGAGTTCGCTCGCCACCGCGGCGGGCAGCCGGCGGGGTAGGCGGAGCACGCCGCCGGAGTCCGGGATGATGCCCAGGGTCGCCTCCGGCAACGCGAACTCGGCGTGCGACGCGGCGACGATCAGGTCGGCGGCGAGGGCCAGCTCGAACCCGCCGCCCAGCGCCAGGCCGTTCACCGCCGCGACCACGGGCTTGTCCAGTGCGGAGAACTCGGTCAGGCCGGCGAAGCCGCCGGGGCCGTGGTCGGCGTCGACCGCCTCGCCCGCCTTGAGGTCCCATCCTGCGGAGAAGAACCGGTCTCCCGCCCCGGTCACCACGCCGACGCGCAGTCGCGGGTCCTCGCCCAGCCGCTGGAAGGCCGCGAACAGCTCCTGGCTGGTGGCCACGTCGATCGCGTTGGCCTTCGGGCGGTCCAGGGTGACCAGCAGCACCTGACCGTCCACCTCGGTCCGTACGGTCACGAGACCACCGCGTCCACCGCCACCACCCCGTCCGGGAGAACAAGGAGCGGGTTGACGTCCAGTTCGCGGACACCCCGCTCGGTGGCGTAGCGCGCGACGGCCAGCACCGCGTCGACGGCCGCGTCGAGGTCGCCCGGTGGCGCGCCGCGGAACCCGGTGAGCAGCCGGGCCACCCGCAACGACAGCAACGCCGCGGCGACCTGCTGACGGTCGACCGGCAGCAGCAGGGTCGCCGCGTCCCGCACCAGCTCGACCAGCACACCGCCGCTGCCGACCGTCAGGGCCAGCCCGAAGCCCAGCTCCGCCCGCACCCCGACGATCAGCTCGGCGACCGCGCCGACGGCCATCCGCTCGACGAGGACCCGCCCGGAGAACACCCCAAGCTCCTTCGCGGCCCGGCGGACCCCGTCGGCGTCGCGCAGGCCCAGGCGCACCACGCCGGCTTCCGTCTTGTGCACGAGCCGGGCGGACACGGCCTTCAGTACCACCGGGTACCCGAGCGCGGCGGCGACGTCGGCGGCGTCGTCCGGCTCGACGACCCGGCCCTCGGGCACCGGCACCCCGTAGGCGGCCAGCTCCCGCTTGCTCTCCCACTCGTCGAGCAGCCTCGGCTCGCGGCTGGTCGCCGGCACCAGCGGCGGGGCCTCCCGCACCCGGCCGATCATGGCCGCCGCCCGGATCGCACCGACGCACTCGGAGATTCCCTGCATGGGTGCGATCCCTTCGGCGAGCAGCCGCGCACCGACGTCGTCGGGAAGGCCTTCCGGCAGCGTGCTCACCACACTGGCCGCGGCACCCGTGACCTGACGCGCCGCGACGAAGGCGTCGACCGTGGTCTGCCAGTGAGCCGGGTCGCACCGGTCGCCACGGGGAAGGTCGAGCACCAGAAGGTGGTTGTCCGCGCCGGCGGAGAGCAGCGCGGTGAAGCAGGCGGTCTGCGCGGCGAGATCGCCCCAGACATACGTCTGGTAGTCGAGGGGGTTCGCGACGCTCACCCGTTCCCCCAGCACCTCGCCGAGCCGGTCTCGCACGCCGGCCGGGAACTCCGGCAGCGCCACCCCGCGCCGGGCGGCCTCGTCGGCGACCAACGCGGCCTCACCGCCGGAGCAACTGGCCGACACGATGTCGGTGCCGGCGAGCGATCCGTGGACGTGCAGGAACTTCAGCGTCTCCACAAAGGACGCGACGTCGTCGACCCGCGCGATGCCATACCTCTCGAACAGCGCGTCGCACAGCACGTCTGGTGTGGACAGTGAGCTGGTGTGGCTGAGGTTCGCCCTGGCACCCTGGGCTGACGTGCCGGATTTCAACGCCACGACCGGCACTCCGCGCCGTAGTGCCCGCGCCGCGGACAGAGCCAGCGCGGCGGGATCGTCGATTCCCTCCAGGTAGAGCCCGACTGCGGTGACCCGCCCGTCGTCCACCATCGCGTCGACCAGCTCCGGCACGCCGGTGCGGGCGGCGTTCCCGACGGTGACCAGATACGCGATCGGCAGCGACCGCCGCTGCATGGACAGGTTCTGCCCGATGTTGCCACTCTGGCTGATGATCGCCACGCCGGAGACGACCCGCGCGGCGCCGTGCTCGTCCGGCCAGAGCGCGACACCGTCGAGAAGGTTGAGCAGACCGATACAGTTCGGCCCGATCAGCGGCAGCTCCCCGGCGGCCTCGACGAGTTCCCGCTGCAGGCCGGTGGCACCGGCCTCCGCGAACCCCGAGGCATGACAGACGATCCCACCCGCGCCGCGTCCGGCGAGCACCCGCACGACGTCCACCGTGGACGATGCGGGCACACTGACGAACGCCGCGTCCGGCGCCTGGGGGAGGGCGGCCACGTCGGGAAAGCACGGCAGCCCCTCGATAGCGGACCGTCCGGGGTTGACCGGCCAGAGCTGCCCCGCGAACCCGATCCGCCGGCACTGCCGGATCACGGAAGCGGCCGACGCGCCACCGACAACGGCTATGTGCCGGGGCGCGAGAAGGCGTCTCATGCGCCGAGTGGTCGCAGCAGCGACCGCGCGATGATGTGGCGTTGGATCTCGCTGGTGCCGTCCCAGATGCGTTCCAGGCGGGCATCTCGCCAGAAGCGTTCTATCGGGAGCTCCGACATCAGGCCCATGCCTCCGAACACCTGGACCGCCTGGTCGGTGAGCCGGCCGAGGGTCTCCGACGCGTACAGCTTCGCCATGGCCACCTGTCGGTCGGTCGTCCTGCCGTGGTCGAGGCCGGCCGCCGCGCGGAGGGTCAGCAGCTCCGCCGCGTCCAGTTCGGTCGCGAGGTCCGCCAGCGGGAACGACACGCCCTGGAAGCGGCCGATCGGCTGGCCGAACTGTTGCCGCTGCGCCGCCCATTCCAGCGCCAGGTCGAGCACCCGTCGGCCGCGACCGACACAGTTAGCCGCGACGCTCAGCCGGGTCGCGCCGAGCCACGTCCCCATCAGGGCGAACCCCTCGCCCTCCGCCCCCAGCCGCTGCCACGACGGGATCCGGCAGTCGGCGAAGAACAGCTCGCTCGTGTGGTACCCGCGGTGCGACACGCAGGCCGGGCCGCGGCGCACGGTCAGTCCCGGGGTCTCCAGGTCCACCAGGAACGCCGTGATCACCCTCGGTTCCGTCGCGGCGAAGAGGATCACGAAGTCGGCGACGTCGGCATGGCTGATGAAATGCTTGCCACCATTGAGGACGTAGTCGTCGCCGGCACGGACGGCGCGGGTTCGCATCGACCGGACGTCCGACCCGGCGCCGGGCTCGGTCATCGCCAGGCAGTCGACGCGTTCACCGCGGATCGTGGGCAGCAGGTACGCATCCCGCTGCTTTTCCGAGCACGCGAGGAGAATGTTGCTCGGCCGGGCGACCAGCGACTGCAACGCGTAGCCGGTGTAGCCGAGTTCCCGTTCGACCAGGGTCATCGACACCGCGTCGAGGCCACCGCCGCCCAGTGCGGCCGGCATGTTGGCGGCATACAGGCCCGAGGCCAGTGCCTTCCGCCGGATCTCCGCGGCCACCGCGGCAGGCACCTCGTCCAGCCGTTCGACCTCGTTCTCGTGTGGACACAGCTCGTTGCGCACGAACTCACGGACAGTGTCGACGATCATCCGCTGTTCGTCACTGGGCTCGAACAACATGGGCGCGTCCCATCCCGATCGAGGCGCCCGCGCCCTCGGGGACGCCGAGGGCGGCGTGCGCCACCTTGATCGCGGCCAGTTTCTCTTGCAGGGCTTGCGGAAGTGGTGTCGAGCGGGCCGCTCGCATGTCGACGTGCAGCAGCAGCTGCTCGGCTGTGGCCAGCAGCTCCGACTCCCGGTACAGCGCATGGAACAGGTGCAGCCGTTTGCGGTCGCAGTCGAGTAGTCGCAGTGTCAGCCGGAGCTGGTCGCCGAGGGCCGCCTCACCGAGGTGCCGCAGGTGGGTTTCCACGGTGTACAGCGACCTGCCGGCGGCCCGGTAGGCGTCGTCGATGCCGAGGTAGCGGAAGAACGCGTCCGAGTTGTCCCCGACGGCCAGCAGGTAGCAGGACTCGCTCATGTGGCCGTTGTAGTCGACCCAGGCCGGCGGGACCCGGGTGTGATGCAAGGTCAGTGGCGCCGGAATCTGGTGGCTCACCAGCAGCAAGGTAACTCCGCGCCGAACCACGAGTCAACTGACTCGCCAGTAGAACGTGGCGCAAGATCCTTGTGGAGCACGGCTTTACCAGAACGCAACAGCGTGGCCATTGCGATAATCGCAACGGAAGGTTTACCGTCGTCCGGCATGGACGAGCTTCGCAAGCGGGTTCGCAGCCTGATCCGCGCCGCTCCGGGGGCGCAGCGCGAGTTCGCGGCCGCGATCGGGCTCGACGCGACGAAGCTGTCCAAGTCGCTTTCGGGCACCCGCCGGTTCACCCCCGCCGAGCTGGTCCGCATCGCCGAGCACTCGGGGGTCACGGTCAACTGGCTGCTCAACGGCAGCGACGACGCCGTCACGGTCACCGCCGTGCCGCCACCCACCACCCGCTCGACCAGCGCACCCGACGCCGAATGCCAGACGGAGCCACGCAGGAGGATCCTCGAGACCGCCTGGGAGCTGATCGCGGAACGCGGCTACCACCGGGTCCGCATCGCCGACATCGCCAAGGCCTGCGGCACCAGCACCGCGACCATCCACTACTACTTCCCCACGAAGGACGACGTCCTCAACGAAGCCCTGCGCCGCAACGTGAAGCTCGCCTTCGACCGCCAGGTAGCCGAGCTGCACGCCATCGAGGACGCGCACCAACGGCTCGTCCGGCTCGTCGAGCTGCAGCTGCCCACGGCCGGCCTGCTCCGGCAGGAATGGTCGGTGTGGCTGCAGGTGTGGAACGAGAGCGCGCTCAACCCGAAGTTCCGGTCGCTGCACTGGGACTCCTACAACCGCTGGTACCGCACGATCGCCATGACCATCCGGAATGGACAGGAACAGGGCGTGTTCCGCGAGCAGGACCCGGACCACGCCACGGTCCAGCTCACCGCGCTGATCGACGGCCTCGGCATCCAGGTGCTCACCGGCAAGCCCGGCAGCTCGGTCGCCGCGATGCGCCGCCACCTGCACGACTTCATCGAACGGAACATCGTGGGAGGACAACCGTGAACCACGAAGTGATCATCACGTGCGCGTTGACCGGCGCCGGCGACACGGTCGGCAAGAGCGAGCACGTCCCGGTCACGCCCGCGCAGATCGCCGCCTCGGCCGTCGAGGCCGCGAACGCCGGCGCGGCCGTCGTGCACATCCACGTGCGGGACGTGGAGTCCGGCCAGGGTTCGCGGGAGGTCGCGCTGTACCGGGAGGTCGTGCGCAGGGTCAGGGACAGCGGCGTGGACGTGGTCATCAACCTGACCGCGGGCATGGGCGGCGACCTGGTGATCGACCAGGAGGATCCCCTGAAGCCCGTCGACGGCACCGACCTGGTCAACGGCCTGGACCGGCTGCCGCACGTCGAGGAGCTGCTGCCCGACATCTGCACGCTGGACTGCGGTTCGCTCAACTTCGGCGAGGGCAGCCAGCTCTACGTGTCCACACCGGACATGCTGCGAGCCGGCGCCAAGCGGATCCAGGAGCTGGGTGTGAAGCCGGAGATGGAGATCTTCGACACCGGCCACCTGTGGTTCGCCACCAAGCTGATCTCCGAAGGGCTCATCGATCCGCCGCCGCTCTTCCAGCTGTGCATGGGAATTCCCTATGGCGCGCCGGCCAACCCCCAGCTGCTGCAGGCCATGGTGAACATGCTGCCGGCCGGCGCGATCTGGGCGTCCTTCGCGATCGGCCGCGACCAGCTGCCCTGGGTGGCCCAGTCGGCGCTGCTCGGCGGGCACGTGCGGGTCGGGCTGGAGGACAACCTGTACCTCACCAAGGGCGTCAAGGCCACCAACGGCCAGCTCGTCGAACGCGCGGTGAGCATCGTCGAGGACCTGGGCGCGAAGGTCGCCACCCCGGACGACGCCCGCCGCCTGCTCGGGTTGGCGGTACCCGCGCATGCCTGAACCGACCGAGATCGACACCGTCGCGTGCATCGGGGCCGGGGTGATCGGCGGCGGCTGGGTCGCGCACTTCCTGGCCCGCGGCTTCCGGGTGCGTGCCTGGGATCCCGCGCCCGACGCGGCCGACCGGCTCACCCGGCTGGTCGACGCCGCCTGGCCCGCGCTCACCGAGCTCGGCCTCGCCGACGGCGCCGACCCCGCCAACCTCACCGTCACCCCTTCGATCGCCGACGCCGTCGAGGGTGCCGGGTTCGTGCAGGAGAGCGCGCCGGAGAAGCTGGCGCTCAAGCAGCGGCTGCTCGCCGACGTCGACGCCGCCACCCCGGCCGGCGTGGTCATCGCCTCGTCCACCTCGGGCTTCTCGATGACCGAGATGCAGGTCGCCGCCGCCAACCCGAAGCGCCTCGTGGTGGGGCACCCGTTCAACCCGCCGTACCTGATCCCGCTGGTCGAGGTCGTCGGCGGCGAGCTGACCGAGCCGTGGGCGGTCGAGGCGGCCGCGGCCTTCTACCGGCACGTCGGTAAGTCCGTGATCACCATGGACCGGGAGCTGCCCGGCTTCATCGCCAACCGGCTCCAGGAGGCGCTGTGGCGGGAGGCCCTGCACATGGTCGCCAACGGCGAGGCGACCGTCGAGCAGATCGACACCGCGATCACCGAGGGGCCCGGCCTGCGCTGGCCCGTGCACGGCCCGTGCCTCACCTTCCACCTCGCGGGCGGCGAGGGCGGCATGGCCCACATGCTCGACCACTTCGGGCCGTCGCTCAAGGAGCCGTGGACCCGCCTCGAAGCACCCGAGCTGACCCAGGAACTGCGGAACCGGATGGTCGAGGGCTGCGCTACGGAAGCCGGCGGCCGCGGCATCGGCGACCTGATCGCCGAGCGGGACACGGCGATCATCGCCATCCAGCGCGCGCTACGACGATGATCGCCTACCGCGACAAGGTCCGTGCGGAATGGATCGACTACAACGGCCACCTCAGTGAGCCGTTCTACGTGCTGGTCTTCGGTCTCGCCACGACCGACCTGATGGACGTGACCGGGATCGACGAGAGGTACCGGGAAGAAACCGGCTGCTCGCTCTGACCCAACCCGCGTGTCCAACCCCCAGAACTCGCGTGTCCAACGCTCGCGACCGGTGAGTTCGACAAAACCTCCCGTTTGGATGCGGCCATGCCCGATCATCGACCCATCAACCGGCGCGGATTCCTCGCCGGCACGGCGGCGTTGCTCGCCGCCACCCCCGCACTCACCTCCTGCGGCACCACCGCGGCCACCGCGGCGCCCACCGGCAAGCCACGACGCGGCGGCACCCTGCGCGTCGGGATCACCGGCGGCGGGTCGGCGGACACGCTCGACCCGCACATCCCGACGTCCAGCCCGGACATCGCCAGGACGCTCAACCTGTACGAACCGCTGCTATTCCGCGATCACAACTACCAGCTGGAAATGCTGGTGGCGAAGTCCGTCACCGCCTCGGCCGACGCGAGGACCTGGACCGCGGTGCTCCGCGACGGCATCAGGTTCCACGACGGCCGGCCGGTCACGCCCGCCGACGTGGTCGCCTCGTTCCGCCGGATCACCGACCCGAAGGACCCCAAGAACGGCGCGGCCAGCCTCGGCATGCTCACCGAGGTCGTGCCGGTGGGCGAGAACGCCGTCGAGTTCCGGCTGTCCGAACCGACCGCCATCTTCGACGACTACCTCGGGCAGTACCCGCTGGGCATCGTGCCCGCCGACTTCGACGTGAAGAACCCGATCGGCACCGGGCCGTTCCGCGTGAGCACGTTCACCCCCGGGCTGCAGAGCGAGTTCGTCCGGAACGTTCACTACTGGCGGCCCGGCGAGCCGTACCTCGACAGGCTGGTCCTGATCGACTTCGCCGCGGACGACGCACGGATCAACGCCCTGCTCTCGTCCCAGGTGGACGCCATCGACCAGGTTCCGCTGGCGCTCATCGACGTCCTGGGCAGCGACCCGAGGATGCGGATCCTCACCTCGGAGACCGGCACCTGGCTGCCGTTCACGATGCGGGTGGACCGGCCGCCGTTCAACGACGTCCGCGTGCGCCAGGCAATGCGGCTCATCGTGGACCGGGAACAGATGATCACCCAGGTGCTCTCGGGCCAGGGCCGGGTCGGCAACGACCTCTACGCGCCGTTCGACCCGGCCTACGACTCCGAGCTGCCACAACGGAAGCAGGACATTCCCCAGGCGCGCCGCCTGCTCGCCGAGGCGGGCAGGGAGAACCTGACCGTCGAGCTGGTCACGGCGTCCGTCCAGGCCGGCGCGGTGGAGGCCGCCCAGGTCTTCCAGCAACAGGCCAAGGCGGCCGGCGTGACGGTCCAGCTCAAGAAGGTCGACACCACCACGTTCTACGGCGACGACTATCTGTCCTGGGACTTCGCGCAGGACTTCTGGTACACGCGCAACTACCTGCCGCAGGTCGCCCAGTGCGCACTGCCCGACTCGCCGTACAACGAGACCCACTTCAACGATCCGGAGTTCCTGGACCTCGTCGGCCGCGCCAGCTCCACATTGGACGCCGGGGTCCGTGGCAAGCTGCTGAAACAGGCGCAGCGCATCGAGTACGAGCGCGGCGGCTACATCATCTGGGGCTTCGCGAAGCAGGTGGACGCCCACCAGGTCTACGTCGCGGGCCTGACACCCAGCCGCACCGGGCTTCCGCTATCCGGCTACCAGTTCCGCCAGGCCTGGCTCGGATAGGAGGTTCCGCCATGGCTCGTTTGATCGTTCGGCGGCTCGTGGTGAGTCTGGCCGTGCTCTGGCTCGTCACGCTGCTCGTGTTCATCGCCACCCTGTTGCTGCCCGGCGATCCCGCGCGTGCCATCCTCGGCCAGCAGGCCACCCCCGAACGCATTGCCGCACTCCAGCACCAGCTCAACCTCGACGCCCCCGTCTGGCAGCGGTACCTCGACTGGCTCGGCGGCGTGTTCACCGGCGATCTCGGTTTCTCGACGGCGACCCAGGGGTCGGTCAACTCGCTGCTCGGCGACCGGATCGTCGCGTCGCTGGTGCTGCTGGTGGCCGCCGCGGTGATCAGCACCGCGGTCGGGCTCGCGCTCGGCACGTGGACCGCCATGCGGCGTGGTCGGCCGGTCGACCACGCCGTGTCCGGGATCAGCCTGGTGATCGCGGCGCTGCCCGAGTTCGTCATCGGCATGGCGCTGATCATCCTGTTGTCCACCACCGTGTTCCGCCTCTTCCCGTCGGTCACGCTGACGCGGCCCGGCGCGCAGGTGTGGAGTGAGCCGAGCCAGCTGGTCCTGCCGGTGCTCACGCTGGTGCTCGTGGTCGCGCCCTACATCACGCGGATGATGCGCGCCACCATGAGCGAGGTGCTCGACAGCGGCTATGTGGAGATGGCCCGGCTCAAGGGTCTGCCCGAACGGACCGTGATCGTTCGGCACGCCTTCCCGCACGCGATCGGGCCGGTCGCCCAGGTGATCGCGCTGCAGCTGGCCTGGCTCGCCGGCGGGGTAGTGGTGGTGGAGTTCCTGTTCCGCTACCCCGGGATCGGCCAGGCGCTCATCGACGCGGTGAACAAACGCGATGTCGAGGTGGTGCAGGCGATCACGCTGATGATCGCCGCGATGTACATCGTGGTGAACCTGCTCGCCGACATCGTCGGCATGCTCACCAACCCGAAGGTGGCGGCGCGATGACTGCCGTGGACAAGCTCGAAGTCGTGGCGACGCCGGAGGTTCCGGCCACGCATCCCGGTCTGTTCCACCGCGCCTGGGCGCTGCCGACCGCGAAGATCGGCACGGTGCTGACCGCCGTGGTGGTGCTCGTCGCGGTGCTCGGTCCGTGGCTGGGTCCGGTGATCACCGGTCACGACCCGACGGACTTCGCGGGGAAACCGTTCAAGCACGACGGGATCGCCGGCACCGACGGCATCGGGCGGGACGTGTTCACGCGGTTCCTGGCCGGTGGGTCGACGCTGCTGCTCTACGCGGTGCTGGCCACCGCGATCGGGATCGTGCTCGGCGCGGCGGTCGGCATGTTCGCCGGCTACAGCGGCGGCCGGCTGGACAGTGTCGTGATGCGCGGCAACGACGTGCTGCTGTCCTTCCCGCAGCTGGTGTTCGCGCTGCTGGCGATCGCGATGATCGGCCCACACGGCTGGCTGCTGGTCACGGTCATCGGCGTCACGCACGCGCCGCGGATCGCCCGCGTCGCGCGGCAGGCGACGGTGGCGGTGGTGGGATGCGACTACATCCGTGCCGCCGAGATGTACGCCGTGCCCCGCTGGCGAATCCTCACCGGCGAGGTGCTGCCGAACATCACCGGGCCGCTGATGGTCGAGCTCGGCCTGCGGCTGACGTACTCGATCGGCTACGTCGCGTCCCTGTCGTTCCTGGGCCTGGGCATCCAGCCGCCGAGCGCGGACTGGGGCCTGATGATCAACGAGAACCGGATCGCGCTGGTCGTGCAGCCGTGGGGTGTGCTGCTGCCGGTGCTCGCGATCGCCGTGCTGACCGTGGGCACCAACCTGATCACCGACTCGCTCGCTTCGGCGGCCGCGCACAAGGAGGCACGATGAGCCTCGACGTCACCGATCTCCGGGTGTCCACTGTAGCTGGATCGCCGGTGCTGCACGGCGTGTCCTACTCGATCAGGCCCGGCGAGATCCTCGCCCTGGTCGGTGAGTCCGGGTCGGGCAAGACCACGGCCGGGCTCGCGGCACTGGGCCACTTCCGCCGCGGGCTGGTGCCGAGTGGTGGCACCGTGACCGTCGGAGGGACCGACATTCTGGGGCTCACCGAGCCCGAACGCCGTGCCCTGCGTGGCCGGACGGTCGCGTACGTGCCGCAGGATCCCGCACTGTCGCTCAACCCGAGCCTGCGGATCGGCCGCCAGATCGCGGAGGTGCTCCCAGCTCCGGACGCCGACCGCGTCGCCGAGGTGCTGGCGGAGGTCGGCCTGCCGAGCGACCCGGCCTACCAGCGACGGTACCCGCACCAGCTTTCCGGCGGGCAGCAGCAGCGGGTGGGCATCGCGATGGCGTTCGCGTGCCGTCCCGGTGTGGTCGTGCTCGACGAGCCGACCACGGGCCTGGACGTGACGACGCAGGCGCTCGTGCTGGAGACCATCGGCACGCTCGCCGAGGAACACCAGGTCGCCGCCCTGTACATCACGCACGATCTCGCCGTGGTCGCGCAGATCGCCGACCGGGTCGCCGTGATGCGTGGTGGCCGCGTCGTCGAGACCGGGACCACCCGGGAGGTGTTGGGCCACCCCACCCATGCCTACACGCGCGAACTGCTCGACGCCGTGCCCAGCCTCGACGGTGCGGCGCCGGCCGCGCACGAGGGCACGCCGGTCCTGGTGGCGAAGGACATCTCGGTGTCCTACGGGTCGCTCGACGTGCTCCGGAGCGTCGATCTGACGGTCGACACCGGCGAGTGCCTGATGCTGCTCGGCGAGTCCGGGTCGGGGAAGACCACGCTGTCCCAGTGCCTCTCCGGTTTGACGGCGCACTACACGGGTTCCGTGGAACTGGACGGCGTGCCGCTGGCGCCGTCCACCCGACAGCGCTCGGCCGTGCAGCTGCGGGACGTGCAGTACGTTTTCCAGAGCCCGTTCTCCTCGCTCAACCCACGCAGGACGATCGCACAGTCGGTCGAGGTGCCACTGACCCGACTGACCACAATGGACAAGGCACGCCGGCGGGAGCGGGTGGCGGAGATGCTGGACCGCGTCCGGCTGAGCCGCGCCCTGGCCCGCCGCCTACCCGAACAACTGAGCGGCGGCGAACGCCAACGCGCGGCCATCGCGCGGGCCCTGGTGACCACACCCCGCGTCCTGGTCTGCGACGAGGTCACGTCGGCACTGGACGTGTCCGTACAGGCCACGGTACTCGACGTGATCAACGACCTCCGCCGCGAGCTCGGCATGGCGATCGTGTTCGTCACGCACAACATCGCGCTGGCCCGGGAGGTGGCCGACCGCATCGCCGTACTGCTCGACGGCAGGATCGCCGAATGCGGCCCGGTCGACGAGGTGCTCACCCGCCCGTCGCACACCTACACACGGGAGTTGCTCGCGAACACACCCAAGCTCTAGGCAGAACTCCGCCGGCTCACATCGCGGGATGCGTCCTCAGCCCTTGGTGGCGCCACCGGTGAGACCCTTGACGAAGTGGCGCTGGAGGGCCAGGTAGAAGACCAGCACCGGCACGGTGGCCAGGAACATCAGCGCGAACACCGTGCCGAAGTCGGCCTGGTACTGGCCGATCGCGCGGTAGATGCCGGTGGTGATCGTGGTGCCCTTGCCGGGGCCGAGGATGATCAGCGGGTTGAGGAAGTCGTTCCAGATCCAGACGCCGAGGAAGATCATCACGCTGGCGCTGGCCGGGCGCAGCAGTGGGAACACGATACGCCAGAAGGTCTGGAACCGGCTGGCGCCGTCGATGGCCGCGGCCTCCTCCAGCTCGCGCGGGATCTGGCGCATGAAACCCGAGAACACGAACACGCCGAACGGGACGTAGTAGCCGACGTTGAACAGCACCAGCCCCTGGATCGTGGTCATCATCCCCAGCGTGCCCAGGACCTCGGTGATCGGCAGCAGGATCACCTGTGGTGGGATCATCAGCCCGCACAACAACAACACGGTGGCCACCCGCGCCCACCGGCTCCTCGTGCGCGCCAGGTAGTGGCCCAGCATCGCCGACAGCACCGTGAGCACCAGCACCGAGGAGGTGGTGATCACGACGCTGTTGGTCAGGCTCACCCAGAACAGGTTGTCCGGCCGGGTCATCACCGCGACGAGGTTGTCCATTGTGGGCGGTAGGGGCAACCCCATCGGGTCGGTGCTGATCTCCGGGCCGTCCTTGATCACGTTCGTCAGCACCACGTACAGCGGCACGAAGAACACCGCACCCACGAGCAAGGCGACGGTCGGCCGCAGCCATGGCAGCGCGGCACGGTTCACCGGTGCGGCCTTGGCGACCGCGCCTCGCCCACTCCTCGCAGGCTCCGAGTGGGCGGTCGCCGGTCGCGGTGTTCGTCGGTTCGCTCCGCAAGCTCCGCTCACAGGTCAACCTCCCGCCGCTGCAGGAACTTCAGCACCAGCGCCGACGCCAACGCGATGACCAGCAGCATCACGATGGCCATCGCGGAGGCGTAGCCCTGCCGGTTGGCGGTGAAGCCGACCCGCAGCACGGTGAACGCGATCGACGCGGTGGTGCCCTCACCCGGCCCGCCGTTGGTGATCACCTGGACGTGGTCGAACACCTTGAACGCCGAGATCAGCTGCACCACCGTGTTGATCGTCAGCGCCGGCGCCAGCAGCGGCCAGGTGACCTTGCGGAACCGCAGCACCGGCCCGGCGCCGTCGATCGCGGCCGCCTCCAGCAGGTCCCTCGGCACGCCCTGCAGGCCGGCCAGGTAGACCACGACGCAGAAACCGAGCGTCTGCCAGGAAAGGATCACGCCGATCGAGTACACGGCGAGATCCGGGTCGGACAGCCAGCCCGGCGGGTCGGCGACGCCCAGCCCGCGCAGGACCTGGTTGATCACCCCGTCGTCGGCCATCATCCTGGTCCAGATGATGCTCACCACGACCGAGCTGAGCACCACCGGCACGAAGAACACGCTCCGCAGGCCGTTGTAGAACCAGCCGCGCCGGTCCAGCAGCAACGCGATGAGCAGGCCGAGCACGTTGGGCACGATCACCACGATGAGCGTGAGGGTCGTGGTGACGCGCAGGGCGTTCCAGAACTCCGGATCATCGAACAGCAGCTGGTAGTTGCGCAGCCCCACGAACCGCGTAGGCGGCCGGAACGGGTTGTAGTTGGTCAGGCTGTAGCCGACGCTGACCAGGATCGGCGCCAGCACGAAGCAGACGTAGACCAGCAGCCCCGGCGCGCCGAAGATGAGGAAGGCCCACACCTTCGGCGCGACGGATCGCCTACGTCTGGTCCGGACCTGTGGCGCGACAACCGGCGGCCGCCGGGTTGTCTGGGCGGTCAGGACGCCTTCTCCCACTCGGTGTCGAGGAAGCCGGCCACGTCCTGCGGAGACTTCCGCCCGGTGACCAGGTCGGCCATGCTGGCGTCCCACTTCTCCGGCACGCCGACCAGCATGCCGTCGTCGCCGGCCTCGAAGCCGAACGCCGGCACCACGGCGCCCGCGTCCTCGGCCGCCCGGAACATGTCGTAACCCTCCTTGTACACCGGCCCGACGTCGCTGGGCGGGGTGTAGTCCTTGATCGCCGGGATCAGCCCGTCGGCCGTGCACGAGGTGTCCAGGTTCTGCTTGTCGAGCTGGTAGGCCAGCGCGAACTTCTTCGCCGCGTCGAGGTTCTTGGCGTGCGCGCTGACGAGCAGCCCGCCGCCGGTGAACGCCGGCACGACCTGCTTCCCGTCGTCGGACGGCCAGAAGAACTGCCCGATCTCGAAGTCCGGCTTGGTCTTCGGCGAGTCAGCGGCCGCGGCGAACCAGTTGCCCATCGCGTACATCGCGCCCTTGCCGGTCAGGAAGGCGTTCTGCGTGGCCGCGTAGTCCTGCGACAGCATGTTCTTGTCGAGGTACCCCTTGGCGGACAGGTCGGCGAGCTTCGCCGCGGCCCTGGTGAAGTCCTTGTCGGCGAACTTGACCTTGTCCTTGCGGCGGTCGGCCATCCAGTCCGGGTTCTTCGCGTACACCTCGGTGCCGAGGATGCCGGCGAAGGTCGGGCCGAGCGCGTCATGGATGGTCTTGCCGCCGCCGACCACGAACGGCGTGATGCCCGCGGCCTTGAGCTTGGCCGAGGCGTCGAGGAGCTCCGCGTAGGTCTTCGGCGGCGCGGTGACCCCGGCCTGGGCGAACAGCTTCTTGTTGTAGTAGACGACCGGGATGGTCTGGGTGTTGGCCGGCAGCTGGTAGACCTTGCCGTTGATCGCGCCGTTGTGCGGGTAGCGGAAGTCCTTCAGCTCGTCCGGCGTCCACGCGGCCAGGGCGCCGGACTCGGCGAACCCGGCCGGCGAGACCGCGACCAGCACGTCCGGGAGCTGGTCGGACGCCAGCAGCTGCTTGGCGTACGCCGTGCGGTCCTGGTCGGGCGCGACCAGCTTGTTGACCTTGATGTCGGGATACTTGTCGGTCACCCGCTTGATCGCCGCGTCCCAGACCTCCGGGCCCAGGTTCGGCGTCTCGAACGTCAGGAAGGAGATCTCCTTCGAGCCCTGGCCGCTTCCCCCGGCGGTGTCGTTGACCTGGCACGCACTCAGGACCACCAGGGCGACCCCGAGGGACAAAAGCTTTCTCATGGCAAACCATCTCTTCGTCGTGATGGTGTGGCCTACCCCACAGTGCGTGCATTACATCGGATGTATAGACCACCGTCAAGGTCACTCTGTCGAACCGTCACCAGACCTATGCCTCATAGGTTGGATGTCTCGGCGTTCGCCGATTCTGTGGGCGGTGGGGGCATGATCTCGTCGGTCCTTGTTCAGCCGCGCGGCGAGGACCACGGGACGACGTCGTGGTCGGAAGCTCCTGACGGTCTTCTGAGCGGTTCCACGCACGGCTCCTCCGTCCACAGCCGTTGACGGACCGCGTCGCCTCGGATCGCGACGCTGCCCAGCGCTCGGCGTGCGCGCCGGTGTGCAATCGCTGTCACGATACAGGCGGTGTTCGGACGAAACAGGCTGGTAGTGGGGTGTTGACCTGGCCGACATCGCTGTGCAAAGGTTTGCGCAGCGAGTGAGGCGGAGGTCTCACCCCAGCCGCCGGAGGCTCGCCGTGAGGAGCCCGGCGTGGTGCCTGCGGGCCCCGGAAGGAGAAATCCCATGAGTCGGTCAAAGTTGACTGGGTTAGCCGTCCTCGTCCTGGGCGCGCTGCTGACGAGCGCGTGCGGGGCCACGAGCGGGGCCGGTGATGGTGGGAAGACGGTCTACATGCTGTTGCCGAACACGACGACGGTGCGGTTCGTGACACATGACGGGCCGGACTTCAAGGAGGCGCTCGAAAAGGACGTCCCCGGCACCGAGGTGATCATCCAGAACGCCGAGAACGACCCGCAGAAGCAGGTGCAGCAGGTCGACACCGCGATTTCCGCGGGTGCGGCGGCGATCGTGCTGGTCGCGGCGGATCCCTACATCGCGGGCGGTGCGTTGCAGCGTGCGGACCAGGCGAAGGTGCCGGTGTTGCTCTACGACCACGACGCGCGGGGTGGGCCCGCCGCGGCTCAGGTCGTGTTCGACTCGCTGTCGGTCGGCCAGAACCAGGGCAAGGACGCCGCGACGGTGTTGGCGGGTGCCACGGCCAGCGCGCCGAAGGTGATCGCGCGGATCTACGGCAACCAGGGTGACTACGGCACGACCCAGTACAAGAAGGGGCAGGACGAGCATCTGCAGCCGCTGATCGACTCTGGCGCGGTCAAGGTCGCCTGCGAGACGTACACCCCCAACTGGGATCCGGCGAAGGCGCAGTCCGAAATGGAGCAGTGCCTGACCAAGACGAACAACGCCGTCGACGCCGTCGTGGTGATGAACGACGGCACCGCGGGTGGCGTGATCGCCGCGCTCAAGGCGCAGGGCCTGGCAGGCAAGGTTCCGGTGATCGGCGGTCAGGACGCCGACCTCCAGGCGATCCAGTACATCCTTCTGGGACTGCAGTACGACACGGTCTACAAGCCGTTCAAACTGCAGGCGGACAAGGCCGCCGAGCTCACCGCGCAGCTGCTGAAGAACGGGAAGATCGACTCTGGCGCGACTGACGGCCATGTCGACAACGGGTTCATGAAGCCGGGTGTGCCCGCCGTGTTCCTGCCGGTTCAGCTGCTGAACCAGGACAACATCGACACCGTGGTCAAGGACGGCGTGTGGACGTGGGAGCAGATCTGCACCGGCGCGGCCGCCGACACGCCCACGTGCCAGAAGGAGATGTCGTGAGCGCCGCGACCACCGAGCCCGACGTCGTGAAAAACGACCTGGCGAAGCCGATCCTCGAGATGCGGCAGGTCGCGAAGCTGTTCGGCGGCGTCCACGCCTTGGAGGGCATCGACTTCCACGTCGGGCGGGGCGAGATCGTGGCCGTGGTCGGTGACAACGGCGCCGGGAAGTCCACCCTGATGAAGATCATCTCCGGGTTGCAGCCCGCGGACGGCGGCGAGGTTTTCTTCGACGGCGAACCGGCGCACCTGCGCCGCCCCGCCGACTCCACCGCGCTGGGCATCGAGACCGTCTACCAGGACCTGGCCCTGTGCGACAACCTGGACACGGTGCAGAACCTCTTCCTGGGACGGGAAGAACACCGGCCGCTGTTGCGCGGTGCGCGGTTGCGGCGAGCGGACATGGAGCACCGCGCGCACGAGACGCTCACGCGTCTTGGCGTGAAGATCCGCTCGCTGCGTACCCCGGTGGGCCGGCTGTCGGGTGGCCAGCGCCAGTCGATCGCGGTGTGCCGCTCCACGTTGTCCGATCCACGGCTGGTGCTCCTGGACGAGCCGACAGCGGCCCTCGGGGTCGAGCAGAGCCGGGGCGTGCTCGACCTCATCCGGCGACTGCGGGACGAGAACGGGTGCGCGGTCGTGCTGATCTCGCACGCCCTGCGCGACGTCCTGGACGTGGCCGACCGGATCGTCGTGCTGCGCCTGGGAAACAAGGTCGCCGAGTTCGACAACACCGGCCGAGCCGTCGACACCGACCAGCTCGTCGCCGCGATCACAGGGATAGCCGCATGACGACGACAGCACCACCTTCGGCCGCGACACGTATCGAGGCCGGCAAGCTGAGCCGGCGGCGAGCCGTGCTCGACGCGTTGTCCGGACGGTACCGGGTCGTTCCGGTGCTGCTGATGCTCGCCGTGATCTGGGCCTACTTCGGCGCGCAGAACAGTGCGTTCCTCGGCAACCGCAACCTGACCAACCTGTTCGTACAGATCGTCGTCACCGCCACGATCGCGCTGGGCATCGTCTTCGTCCTGGTGGTCGCGGAGATCGACCTGTCGGTAGCGGCGAACAGCGGCGCCACCGCGACCTTCACCGCCGTGCTGGTGGTCAACAACCAGTGGCCGGCCTGGCTCGGCCTGGCCGCGGGGCTGGTCGCGGGCGCCGCGATCGGGTTGCTGCAGGGCGCCGTGGTGACCCAGTTCGGGGTGCCGTCGTTCATCGTGACCCTGGGCTCGCAGCTCATCCTGATGGGTGCGCTGCTCACGCTCCTGCCGGGCGGGACCGGTCAGGTCAGCCTGTTCGGCACCGGACTGGCCACGCTGTCGAGCACCTATCTGCCGGCCGGGCTCGGCTGGGGCCTGATGGTGGCCGGCGTCGCGGTGTTCCTCGCCCTCCGGCTGTTGGCGACGCGCGAAGCGGCCCGCAAGGGGCTGCGCGCGAGCCTGCTGCGCGATGTCGTGGGCCCCGGTGTCGCCATCGGCTTGGCCGGCGTGGTCGCCGTGGCGGTGCTCAACAGCTATCTGGGCGTGCCGCTTCCCGTCGTGATCCTGTTCGCGCTGCTGGCGGTGTTCAGCTACCTCACGACACAGACCCGGTTCGGGCTGCACCTGTACGCGGTCGGGGCGAACCCGGACGCGGCCCGCCGCGCGGGCATCGGCGTCGCGAAGACGAAGATGATCGCCTTCACCATCGCCGGCTCCCTGGCGGCACTGGGCGGGATCCTCGCCGCGTCACGGCTGCTCGGCGTCTCCGCCTCCTCAGGGAGCGGCACGGTGCTGCTGGAGTCCATCGCCGCCGCCGTGATCGGCGGGACGAGCCTGTTCGGTGGTCGCGGCCGAGTGTGGGACGCCCTCATCGGTGCGTTGATCATCGGCAGCATCAGCAACGGCCTGGACCTGCTCGGCGCGCAGACGGTCGTCAAGTATGTGGCCGAGGGACTGATCCTGGTGCTCGCTGCGACAGTGGACGCCATGCTCACCCGAGGAAGCGTGCTGGCGAGAGGCATCAAGTGACGTCGAACGAGGAACTCCCTATTCCCCTGGACCCGTCGAAACGTCGACGGCCCACGCTGAACGACGTCGCCACCATGGCCGGCGTCTCGGTCTCGACCGTCAGCAGGGCTCTCGACAACAACCCCCGCATTCCCGAGGAAACCCGGCGCAAGGTCCTCGAGGCGGCGACGACACTGGGGTTCAGGCGGAACATCTCCGCACGGGCACTGCGGACCCAGTCCTCGATGCTGGTCGGCGTCGTGGTGCCCGACATCGCGATCCCGTTCTACGCCACGGTGCTCAAGGCCGCGCAGAACGTGCTGGAGGCCGCTGGCTACCAGGTCGTCGTGATGAACACGGAACGGGACGCCCGGCACGAAGCGGCGGCACTGCGCACGTTGCAGGCCCGGCAGGTCGACGGGCTTCTCGTCGCCACGTCGGGCGGCTACTTCCCCGACCGGGGACCGGCGGTGTTCTTCGACCACATCCTGTCCGACATCGGCCTCGGCCGCGTCAGCCCGGACAACGCCGGCGGGATCAAGGTGCTCACCGAGCATCTGGCGAAGGTCCATGGACACCAACGGATCGCCTATCTCGGCGCGCCGGTCGGCCCTTCCGAACACGTCCAGCGGCTCGAACACGCGCCGGCGACCGAGCGGCTGGAGGCGTTCCGGAACGCGATGGGATCTCTGCGGTTGGCCGTGCCGCCGGAGTACCTGGCCTTCGGGGACTACGAGTGGACCGAGGTGAGCGCGCAGCAGGCGGTGGCCGACCTGATGGGGCTGGCCGAACCGCCCACCGCGATCGTCGCGGCGTCGGACACCCTCGCGCTCGGCGCGCTTCGGCAACTGCGTCGCGACCACCACAGGGTGGGCGTCGATGTCGCCCTGGTGTCGTTCGACGATCCGGTCAGCAGCGACCTGCTCGACCCGCCGATGACCGCTCTTGCCCGGCACGACCGGGAACTGGGCGAGGTCGCCGCCGGCATCCTGCTCGCCGAGCTCAAGCCCGGCAAGGCGCCGAAGCCGGCGAAGGACCAGGCGGACGAGATTCGGCTTCCCCTGGAACTGATCATCCGACGCAGCTGCGGCTGCTCCCCGGAAACGGAGTATGTGCCATGAGCCGCCCTGTCACGCTGTTCACCGGCCAGTGGGCCGACATGCCGATCGCGGAGCTCGCCGGCAAGGCGGCCGCGTGGGGCTTCGACGGCCTGGAGCTGGCCTGCTGGGGCGATCACTTCGACGTTCGGCAGGCCGTGCGCGACCCCGAGTACGTCAAGCGGCAGCGGGCACTGCTGGACGAGCACGGCCTGGGGGTGTGGGCCATCTCGAACCATCTGACCGGCCAGGCGGTGTGCGACGTCCCGCTCGATCACCGGCATCGGGACGTGTTGCCCAAACACGTCTGGGGGGACGGCGATCCCGACGGCGTGCGGACCCGCGCCGCGGCCGAGATGGCCGACACCGCCAGAGCCGCCGCCGCACTCGGCGTCACGCGGGTCAACGGCTTCACCGGGTCGAGCATCTGGTACATGCTGGCCGGTTTCCCGCCGGTGTCCGAGGAGACGATCGACCGCGGTTTCGCGGACTTCGTGGAGCGCTGGACGCCGATCCTGGACGTGTTCCAGGCCGAGGGCGTCATGTTCGGCCTGGAGATCCACCCCGCCGAGATCGCCTACGACTACTGGACCGCCGAGCGCGCGTTACGCGAGATGCGGCATCCAGCGTTTGGCATCAACTTCGATCCCAGCCACCTGCACTGGCAACAGGTCGACCCAGTGTCCTTTCTGGAGGGTCTCGGGGACCGGGTCACGCACGTCCACTGCAAGGACACCGCGCGGCGGCTCGACGGCCGCAACGGCATCCTCGCCTCCCACCTTCCGTTCGGCGACTCGCGGCGGGGGTGGGACTTCCGCTCGGTCGGGCGCGGCGGTGTCGACTGGGAGGAGATCTTCCGTGCGCTCAACCGCATCGGCTACGACGGGCCGCTGTCGGTGGAGTGGGAGGACGTCGGCGTGCACCGGGAGATCGCCGCGCCCGAAGCACTGCGGTTCGTCAGGGCCAAGGCGGCTGAGGCGTCTGGGCAGCAGTTCGACGCCGCGTTCAGCACCGCACCGTGAGGGAGGTTGACATGGACATGTTGATCGGCGGGACCTGGTCACCGGCGGCTTCGGGAAAGCAGGAGGACGTCAGGTCTCCCTACGACGGAACCACTGTCGGGACGGTGCCGGTCGCCGGGCTGGCCGACGCTGACGCGGCGTTGGCCGCCGCCGAGCGCGGTGCGGCGGTCTGGCGTGGCACGCCGGCACACGAACGTGCGCGGATCCTGTTGCGGGCAGCGGAAATCGCCGACGAGCGGGCGGCCGAGGTCGCTCGGTTGATCAGCGCCGAGACCGGCAAGACCATCACCGAGGCCACCGGCGAGGCCGGGCGGTCCGGCGAGATCATCCGGCTCGCCGCGTTCGAGGGCACCCAGCTCTACGGCGACACGCTTCCCCTGGACGCCAACCGGGGGACCGGGCTGGACAAGATCGGTTTCACGGTGCACCAGCCGTGCGGTGTCGTGGTCGCGATCTCCCCGTTCAACTATCCCGCGCTGCTGGCGCTGCACAAGCTGGGGCCGGCGTTGGCGGCGGGCAACGCGGTCGTGTTGAAACCGGCGCGGACCACGCCGTTGACCGCGCTGGCCCTGGCCGCGTGTTTCGTCGACGCGGGCCTGCCTGATGGTGTGCTGTCGGTGCTCACCGGGTCGGGGGCGTTGTTGGGTGACGCTCTCGTGGGCGATCCTCGTGTTCGCAAGGTGTCGTTCACCGGCTCGACGGACACCGGGGCGCACATCACGCGGGTGGCCGGGATCAAGAAGCTCTCGCTGGAACTCGGCGCGTCGTGCCCCGTGATCATTCTGCCGGACGCGGACGTCGAGGCGGCCGCCGCGGCCGTGGCCGCCGGCGGGTACATCAACGCGGGGCAGGTGTGCATCTCGGTGCAGCGTGTCCTCACGCACCCGTCGATCGCGGGCGACTTCCTCGATGCCCTCGTGCCGAAGGTGGCGGCCATCCGCACCGGCGACCCGTCCTCATCGGACACCGGGATGGGCACGCTCATCAGCGCGGACGAGGCCGAGCGTGTGCGCACGTCCATCGAGACGGCCGTCAAGGACGGCGCGCGGCTGCTGACCGGGGGAGAGCGCGACGGCACGATCGTCGCCCCGGCCGTCGTCGCCGACGTCGACCCCGCCTCGCCGTTCAGCCAGGACGAGCTGTTCGGTCCGGCGGTCGCGGTCAGCAGCGTCGAGGACTGGCCGGCGGCGGTCGCCCAGGCCAACGCGACCGCCTACGGACTGGGCGCGGGTGTGTTCACCAGCGACGTGAGCGGCTCGGTCCGCGCGATCCGCGAGATCGACGCCGGCGTCATCCACATCAACTGGACACCGCTGTGGCGCGCGGATCTCATGCCCTACGGCGGGTTGAAGGGCAGCGGGCTCGGCAAGGAAGGACCGCGGTCGGCGGTCGCCGAGATGACCGAGACCAAGACCGTGGTCCTGCACGGCCGGCCCTGGTAGCAAAGGGGAGCACAACCATGTCCTTGACCGTGGCCCAGGCCGTCATCACGTACCTGGCGCACCAGTACACCGAGGCCGACGACGTCCGTCGCCGGCTCATCCCCGCAACCCTGGGCATCTTCGGGCACGGCAACGTCGCCGGCCTCGGCCAGGCGCTCGACGAGCGCTCCGAGCTGATGCCGTTCGTGCAGGGGCGCAACGAGCAGTCGCTGGTCCACCTCGCCACCGGCTACGCCAAACACTCCCGTCGTCACGCCACCCTGGCGGTCACCGCGTCCATCGGTCCGGGGGCGACGAACACGCTGACCGGTGCCGCGCTGGCGACGGTCAACCGGCTGCCGGTGCTGCTGCTCCTCGGTGACAGCTACGCCACCCGGCGGCAGGGGCCCGTCCTGCAGCAGCTGCAGCACCCGTCGCAGGCCGACGTCTCGGTCAACGACGCGTTCCGTCCGGTGGCCCGTTTCTTCGACCGGATCACCCGCCCGGAACAACTGCTGACCGCACTGCCCGCCGCGATGCGCGTGCTCACCGACCCCGCTCTCACCGGCGCCGCTGTCCTCTCCCTGCCCCAGGACATCCAGTCGCACGCCTACGACTACCCGGCCGACTTCTTCGCCGACAAGGTGTGGCGCCTCCGGCGGCCCGTCCCGGACCCGGCCGAGGTCGAGGACGTCGCCGCCCTGCTCGCGCAGGCGCGCCGTCCGCTGATCATCGCCGGCGGGGGAGTCATCTACTCCGACGCCTCCGCGGAACTCGAACGACTCGCCGCCTCAGCCGGTATCCCAGTCGCGGAAACCTTTGCCGGCAAGGGCGCGGTGCGGCAACGCGCGTGGTGGCAGCTCGGCGGTATCGGTCTGGAAGGCACGCCAGCCGTGAACCGGCTGGCCCGCGACGCCGACCTGGTCCTCTCGGTCGGCACCCGCCTCACCGACTTCGCCACCGCGTCGCAGTCGCTGTTCCAGAACCCGGACGTCCGCTTCGCGAGCATCAACCTCGACGTGCACGACGCCGACCGGCTGGGCGCGACGAGCATCGTCGCGGACGCCAAGCTGGCGCTCGCCGCGCTGGCGGACCGGGTCACGACCACCGGCACCCCGGCCACCTGGCGGGAACGCGTCGAGGCCGAGAACGCGGCATGGCAACCCGTGCGTGCTTCGGCGCTCGACCCGGACGCCCGGTTCGATCCGCCACCCGGCTCGGACGTCGTGCGCGACACGGACGCGAAGCTCACCCAGGGCCAGCTCATCGGACTGCTGCAGGAGCACGCCCGGTCCGGCGACGTGATCATCGCGGCGGCCGGCGGTCCGCCCGGCGACCTGCTGAAGGTCTGGGACGCGACCGAAGCACGGCACTGCCACCTCGAGTTCGGGTTCTCCTGCATGGGCTACGAGCTCCCCGCCGCCATCGGGGTGCGACTGGCCGACCCTGATCCCGACCACCGGGTGACCGCGTTCATCGGCGACGGCACCTTCCTGATGGCGCCGACCGAACTCGTCACCGCGGCCCAGGAGTCGGCGGCCGTGACGGTGGTGGTCGCCGAGAACCACGGCTACCAGGTCATCCACCGGTTGCAGATGCTGCGTAGTGGGTCTGAGTTCGGCAACGAGTTCCGCTACCGCAACGGCCCGCTGGAGATCGCCGGTGCCGGCGACGCGGACAAGCCACCCCGGCTCGACGGCGACTACCTGCGCGTCGACCTCGCCAGGATCGCCGAAGGGCTCGGCGCGAAGGCGGTCCGCGCCACGACGGCCGGTGAGGTCCGCGACGCCCTGGAGTCCACCCGCGGCCACCATGGACCGGTGGTGATCGTCGTCCCGGTGATCCCACATGCCGACCTACCCGGCGCCGGGGTGTGGTGGGACGTCGCGCCGGCCGAGGTGTCCGACCACGACAGCGTGGCCGCGTTGCGGGCCGAGTACGAGGCCGGCCTGGTCACCCAGCGGTGGCACGGATGAGCGGAGCTTGCGGAGCGAATCAGAAAACACAGGGCGACCGCGAGCGGCCGCTTGGAGCCTGCGAGGAGCGGTCGTGAACACCTCACCGCTGGACCACGGTCGCCTGCGTCGCCGCGTCGCCGCCGGCGAGACGACACTCGGCACCTTCATCGGCGCCGCGTCCGCCGTCACCGGCGAGGTCTGCGCGGCGGCGGGCATGGACTGGCTGCTGCTCGACCTGGAACACGGCGCCGGCGGCGAGGAGCAACTCCGGTCCCTGGTTCCCGCGGCAGCCGCCTACGGCGTGCCGGTCGTGGTCCGCGTCGAGTCCGCGGACCGCATCCGCATCGGCCGCGCGCTCGACCTGGGCGCGGCGGGGATCATGCTGCCGCGGCTGGACAGCGTCGAGGATGTCGCGACCGCGCTGCGGCATCTCCGTTACCCGCCGGACGGCGACCGCGGCGTCGCGACCTACAACCGGGCGTGCCGGTTCGGACTCGACCCCGGTGCGCTCGACCGCGCCGATCACGACGTGCTGGGCGTGGTCCAGATCGAGTCCGCCGCGGCCGTCGAGGACGTCGACAAGATCGCGATGCTCGACGGCGTCGACGTGGTGTTCGTCGGCCCCCGCGACCTCAGCCACGACCTCGGCGTACCCGGCGAGTTCACCGCGCCCGCCTATGTCGCCGCCCTCGACCGGGTCCGCTCGGCCGCCCAGGCCGCCGGCAAGGCATGCGGGCTGCTTGTCAACGACGGTGCGGCCGCCGCGGACCGCGTCGCGGAGGGCTGGACCTTCGTCGCGATCGGCTCGGACTCGATCCTGCTCGCCGCCGCGGTAGCCGGCCATCTCGCCCGTGCGCGTTCCGGCGCCTGAGCCTGTCACCCCGAAAGAAGAGACCATGGTCAACGAACAACACAACCTCGGCGTGGGCCTGATCAGCGTCGGGTGGATGGGCCGGCTGCACACCCGCGCCTACCAGTCCCTTCCGGTGGTCTACCCGGAGCTCGGCGTGCGGACCCGGCTGGTGCACGCCGCGGACACCGCCCCGGACCGGATCGCCTATGCCCGGGACGTGCTCGGCTACGCCCGGGCGAGCACCGACTACCGCGACGTGCTCGCCGATCCCGAGGTCGACGTCGTGTCCATTTGCGCACCGAACCACCTCCACCGCGAGATCGCGGTGGCGGCCGCGGAGGCCGGCAAGCCGTTCTGGATCGAGAAGCCCGTGGGACGCGGCGTCGAGGAGACGGCCGAGGTCGCCGCCGCGGCGCGTGCGGCCGGGGTGGAGACCTCGATCGGCTACAACTACCGGGGCGCCCCGGCCGTCGAGCGGATCCGCGAGTTGGTCGCGAACGGCGACCTGGGCCGCATCACCAACGTCCGGTCGGTCTTCTACTGCGGCTACGCTGCGGAGCCCAACGGCGCGCTGTCCTGGCGGTTCCGCCGCGAGTACGCCGGCAGCGGCGCGCTCGGTGACCTGCTCAGCCACGTGGTGGACCTGGTGCAGTACGCGGTCGGCCCGATCAGCGAGGTCTCTGGGCTGCTCTCGACCGTGCACGCGCAGCGCCCGATCCTGCCCATGGGCGTCGGCACCCACTTCGCCGTCATCGAGAACGGCGAACTGGCCCCGGTCGAGAACGACGACCACGCGGCGGCCGTGATCCGGTTCGGCGCGGGCGAACACTGCGCCGGCGCGGTGGGCACCATCGAGGCCTCCCGCGTCATCGTCGGCCCGCAGTGCGGCCTCGCGCTTGAGGTCTACGGCACGCAGGGTTCCGCCAGTTGGAACTTCGAGCAGATGAACGAGCTACAGCTGTGTCTGGGCCGCGGCGGCGCGAACGTCGGGTACACGCGCGTACTCGCGAACTCGTCCATGGGTGACTACGACCGATTCCAGCCCGGGCCGGCGAACAGCATGAGCTACGACGACCTGAAGGTGATCGAGGGCGCGAAGTTCGTCACCGCGCTGCTCGGCGGACCGCGTCGCAACTCGACGATCCACGAGGCACACGCGGACGCCGAGGTGCTCGCGGCCGTGGCCGCGTCCGCCGAGGACGGCACCTGGCACAAGGTGCCCGACGTGCCCGGCGCGACGTTCGGCCGGCAACCGGAGGTCGAGGCGGCTCATGGCTGAGCGGTCCGCGGTGGTGGTGGCGCTCGGCGACGTCGACCCCGAGTTGGTGAACCACGCCCTGGGCGCCGGCACGGTGCTGGTACCGCGACCGAGTGCCGACGATCTGGCCGAGGCCGAAGGCGCGATCGTGCGCGCGGACGCGGTCGTCGACCGGGCCGTGCTCGAACGCATGCCGAAACTCCGGGTGCTCGCCCGGACCGGGGTCGGGGTCGACCTCGTCGACGTGGCGGCGGCCACCGAACGGGGGATAGCCGTGGTGGTCACACCAGGGGCCGGCACCCGGGCGGTGGCCGAAGGTGTCATCGGCATGGCTCTGCACCTGGTGAAGTCCTTCGGCGCCCTGACCGGACTGGTTCGCGACGGACAGTGGGCCCGGCGGGGCGAGCACACCGTCGCCGACCTGGACGGCGCGACCATCGGCATCGTCGGCCACGGCCGGATCGGCCGGCGGGTGGCCGAACTCGCGACCGCGTTCGGGATGCGGATCCTCGCGCACGATCCCGTCGCCGCACCGCCCGACGACATCGCCGTCGACGACCCGCGCGAGCTCGGCGCCCGCAGCGACGTCATCACGTTGCACGCACCGCTGACCGAGGCCACCCGCCACCTCGTCGACACCGAGTTCCTGCGTGCCGTCAAACGAGGTGCGGTGCTGGTCAACTGCGGCCGCGGCGGACTCGTCGACCTCGACGCCGTGCTGGCGGCACTGCGGGACGGCACCCTGGCCGGGGTCGGCCTGGACGTGTTCGACCCCGAACCACCCAGCCACCACCCGCTTTTCGAGCACCCGAACGTCGTGCTCACCCCGCACGTCATGGGGCTGAGCCGGCGAGCCACCGCCGCCACGTTCGCCGACGCCGCCCGCGGCGTCGCCGACGTCCTGGCGGGACGTCGCCCCGCAGCACTGGCCGATCCACAATGGACACCGTGATGACACTGCTGAGAGACAAGGTCGTCCTCGTCAGCGGCGGCAGCCAGGGCGTCGGCGCCGCCGTCGCACGTGCCGCCGCCCGGGAAGGCGCGGCCGTCGCCATCACCGGCCGGCGTAGCGAACTCGGCGAGGCGCTGGCACGTGAACTCGGGGCGAAGGCGCTGTACGTGCGCACCGACGTCGCCGACGTCGCCCAGGTCCGCGAGTCGGTAGCGGCCGTGATCGACGCCTTCGGTCGCGTCGACTGCCTGGTCAACTGCGCCGGCCTGACCACGCGCGGCACCCTGGTGGACACCACACCGGAACTCTTCGATCAGCACATCGCGGTCAACCTCCGCGGGCCGTTCTTCCTGATGCAGAGCGTCGTCGCCGACATGCTCGCCCGGCACGCCCCGGGCACCATCGTGAACATCGGCTCCACGTCCGCCCACTGTGGACAGTCCTTCCTGGCCGCGTACTCGGTGGCCAAGGCCGGCCTGGCCACGCTGACCCGCAACGCTGCCCAGGCTCATCGCTTCGACCGCATCCGCGTCAACGCCCTCAACATCGGCTGGACCGAGACCGAAGGCGAGGACGCGATCCAGCGCCAGTTCCACGGCGCGGGCGACGACTGGCAGCAGCAGGCCGCCAAGTCGCTGCCCATGGGACGGCTCGGACAGGTCGACGAGATCGCCGACATGGTCGTCTTCCTGCTGTCCGAGCGCAGCGGCGTGGTCACCGGCTCGGTGATCGACTGGGATCAGAACGTCATCGGCGCGGTCGACTGAGCGGAGTTTACGGAGCGAGCATCGCTTCTGAAAGGAAGGCACGATCATGAGAATTGGCCTCATCGGCCTCGGCCGCATCGGCGCTCTCCACGCCAGTACGCTTGCCGCGCTGCCCACCGTCGAGGCCCTGGTCGTGGCGGACCTCGCGCCGGGCCGCGCCGAGGACGTCGCCGCGACGCTCGGCGCAGAGGCCGCCGACAGCGCCGACGCCGTGCTGCGGTCCGGAGTGGACGGTGTCGTCATCGCGGCCGCGACCGACGCCCACCCGGCACTGCTTGCCGCCGCCGTCGACGCCGGGCTGCCGGTGTTCTGCGAGAAACCCGTCGCCGCGAGTGCTGCGGAAGCCGCGGACATCGCCCGGCAGGTCGCGAACTCCCCGGCGCCCATCCAGATCGGCTACCCCCGCCGCTTCGACGCCGGCTTCGTCGCCGCGCGGCAGGCACTGCGCAGCGGCGAACTCGGCTGGGTGCACACCATCCGGTCCACCACCCTGGACCCCGCACCACCGCCGCGCGCCTACGCCGCCGTCTCCGGCGGAATCTTCCGCGACTGCGCCGTGCACGACTTCGACGCCGTCCGCTGGGTGACCGGACGCGAAGTGGTCGAGGTCTACGCGACCGGTAGCAACGGAGGCGAGGACTGGATCCGCGAACTCGGCGACGTCGACACCGCGGCCACGATCCTCACCCTGGACGACGGCACGCTCGCCGTCGTCTCGAACACCCGCTACAACGCCCGCGGCTACGACGTCCGCCTGGAACTGCACGGATCCCGCGACAGCATCGCCGCCGGCCTGGAGAGCAAACTGCCGCTCCGGTCGGCCGAACCGGGCGAGACGTTCCCCGCGGGAACCCCGCACTCGTTCTTCATGGACCGCTTCGCCGACGCGTTCCGCGCGGAACTCGCCGCCTTCACCGAGGTCGTCGCCGGCACCCGGCCGTCACCGTGCACGGTCGCCGACGCCGTCGAGTCGGGCTGGGTCGCCGAGGCCGCAACACGGTCCCTGCACGAACACCGGCCCGTGCGCGTCGAGGAGGTACGCAAATGAGGACCATTCGGCACTGGATCGGCGGCACACTCACCACCGGCGTCTCGACCCGCACCAGCCCGGTGTGGAACCCCGCCACGGGCGAACAGCAGGCGGAAGTGCTGCTCGCCGAACGCGCCGACGTCGACGCCGCGACAGCCGCCGCGGCCAAGGCCTTCGAGACGTGGGGCGACGCGTCGCTGTCCAAGCGAACCTCCGTCCTGTTCGCGTTCCGCCAGCTGGTGCACGAGCACATCGACGAGCTCGCCGGCATCGTTGCCGACGAGCACGGCAAGGTGGTCTCGGACGCCCGCGGCGAGGTGCAGCGCGGCCTGGAGGTCGTCGAGTTCGCGTGCGGTATCCCGCAGCTGCTCAAGGGCGAGTACTCCGACCAGGTCTCGTCCGCAGTGGACTCCTACAGCTTCCGCCAGCCCCTGGGTGTCGTCGCCGGCATCACACCGTTCAACTTCCCGGTGATGGTGCCCATGTGGATGCACCCGATCGCCATCGCCTGCGGCAACACCTTCGTGCTCAAACCCAGCGAGCGCGACCCGTCGGCCTCGCTGTACCTGGCACGGCTCTGGCAGGAAGCGGGCCTGCCGGACGGCGTGTTCAACGTGGTGAACGGCGACAAGGTCGCCGTCGACGCACTGCTGGACGCACCGGAGGTCGCGGCGATCTCCTTCGTCGGCTCGACACCGATCGCCCGCTACATCCACAAGCGCGCCACCGCGAACGGCAAACGCGTGCAGGCGCTTGGCGGCGCCAAGAACCACGCCGTCGTGCTACCGGACGCCGACCTGGACTTCGCCGCCAACCATCTCACCGCCGCGGCGTTCGGCTCGGCGGGCCAGCGGTGCATGGCGATCTCGGCCGCCGTCGCCGTGGGGGAGGCCGGCGACCCGCTCGTCGAGCGGCTGCGCGAGAAGGCGGCGACCGTGCGGGTCGGTCCCGGCCGCGACGAGACGAGCGAGATGGGCCCGGTCGTCACTGCGGAGTCACGTGACCGCGTACTCGGGTACATCGACTCCGGCGAGAAACAGGGCGCCACCCTGGTCACGGACGGCCGAGGACTCCGCGTCGCAGGTCACGAGAAGGGCTTCTTCGTCGGACCGACCGTCCTGGACCACGTCACCGCCGACATGGACGCCTACCGCGACGAGATCTTCGGTCCCGTGCTGTCGGTCAGCCGCGTCGACACCATCGACGACGCGATCGCGTTCGTCAACGCCAACCCCTATGGCAACGGCACCGCGATCTTCACCGCCAGTGGCGAGGCGGCACGTCGCTTCCAACGGGAGGTCACCGTGGGCATGATCGGCATCAACGTCCCCATCCCGGTCCCCATGGCCTACCACTCCTTCGGTGGCTGGAAGGACTCCCTGTTCGGCGAGTCGCACATCCACGGGCCCGAGGGCGTCCGCTTCTACACCAGGGCGAAGGTCGTCACCGCCCGCTGGCCACACGCCGCCGCCAGCTTCCACTTCCCCACCGCGAGCTAGCGCGGTCAGCGGGCCGCCGCCAGGCTCATTTCCCTTGCCGTGTGCCGGTAGTGGCCGGGAGCCTGGCCGCGAGCACGGCTGAATGCCCGGCTGAAGGCGTAGACCGAGGTGTACCCGACGGACCGGGCGATCGTGTCAAGGGTGTCGTCGGTGTCGCGGAGGCGGATGGCGGCGAGGTCCATGCGCCACCGGGTGAGGTAGCCGCCGGGCGATTCACCGGTGGAGTCGCGGAACCGGCGGGTGAGGGTGCTGCGGGAGGTGGCCAGTTCGGCGGCGAGGGAGTCCGTCGTCCACGGTCTGGCCGGGTCCTCGTGGAGCTTGGCCAGTGCCACGCTCACCAGCGGGTCGGTCAGGACGCCGAGCCAGGTGCCCTGTGCCTCGGCGGGTTTCTCCGTCAGCCACGCCCGTAGCAGCTGGACCAGCAGGATGTCCACCAGGCGGTTGAGGACGAGCTCCGTCGCGAGCTGGGTGTGGGCCAGTTCCCTGGACAGCAGCCGGACGGTGTCGTCGAGGCAGCCGCCGCTGTGGGTGGCGCGGATGTGCACGAGCTCCGGCAGCGTGGTGAGGACCTGCGTGGACACCGCGGGGTCGTAGTAGTACGACGCGCCGAGGATGTGGGTCTGCACCTCCCCGGAACCGATGCGTAGCACGCCCCCGCAGGTGCGGGTCGCCTCGGCGACCGAGCAGTCGCGCGGGTTGACGAAGGCGTCGGGATCGCTGCGCAGGGTGTGGCGGGTGCCGTTCGGGAGCAGCACGACGTCGCCCGGCATGAGCGGTCGAGGCGGCTGTCCGGGCAGGCCCAGCCAGGTCATGCCGGAGGTGACGGCGTAGAACGCGGCGCCGGGGATGCCTCGCCAGGCGATCCCCCATGGCGCGGTCGCCTCGATCCGCGCGCCGGCCGTGCCACGCACCCCGCCGACGGCGAGCACGTTCGCCAGAAGGTCCATGACACCCAGAATAGTGACCCAAACGGATATCTTCATGTGCCTGTGGGATATCGATCCGTCCATGACGGGCTCCATACGCTCGGATTCATGACGGACACGATCGACTTCGACGAGCTGAACCGGAACGTCATCGCGGAGTTCCGGGCCAACGGCGGCAAGGTCGGCGGCATGCTTGAGGGCACGCCACTCGTCCTGGTGCACAACACCGGCGCCAGGACCGGCACCGTGCGGATCACCCCGCTCGTCCGGCTGCAGGATGACGGCCGGCTCTTCGTCTTCGCCACCAAGGGCGGCTCCCCGGAGCACCCGGCCTGGTACCACAACCTCGTGGCCAACCCGGAGGTCACGGTCGAGCTGGAGACCGAGACCTACCCGGCGCTCGCCCAGGTGCTCGACGGTGCCGAGCGCGACGAGATCTACGCCAGGCAGGCCGCGGCGCGGCCGGAGTTCGCCGAGTACGAGCGCAAGACCAGCCGCACTATTCCCGTGATCGAACTGGTGCGGAGGTGAAGCCGCTGGGTGTGGGCATCGTCGGTCTCAGCGCCGGCGGCGGCTGGGGCGCGGGAGCCCATCTCCCCGCGCTGCACGCCGTCGACGGTTTCGAGTTGCGTGGACTGGCCGCCTCGACACCCGAGGCGGCCGCGCGGGCGGCAGCCGAACACGATGTTCCGTTGGCGTTCGGTGATGTCGCCGAGCTGGTCGCGCACGACGACATCGACCTCGTGGTCGTGGCGGTCCGCGTTCGGCGTCACCGCTCGCTGGTCGTGCCGGCCATCGAGGCGGGCACGATGGTGCTGTGCGAGTGGCCGCTGGCGGTCGATCTCGCCGAGGCCACCGATCTCGCAGCACTCGCCGCCAACCGCGGCGTACGCACGGCCGTGGGGCTGCAGGCCCGTTCGCTCCCGGCGGTCCGGTACCTGCGTGATCTCGTCGCCGACGGCTATGTCGGCGAGGTGCTGTCGACCACCCTGGTGGCCTCGGGCGTCGGCTGGGGACCGACGGTGGCCCCCGACTTCGAGTACACAGTGGACCGTGAGAACGGCGCCACGATGCTGACGGTTCCACTCGGACACACGCTGGACGCGCTGACGATGTGCCTGTCCGGCTTCGAGACGCTCAGCGCCACCACAGCCACCCGCCGGAAGACGGTGCACAACGCGGACACCGGGCGAGAGGTCCGGCAGACCGCGGAGGACCAGATCGCGGTGACCGGCACACTCGAAAGCGGCGCGGTCGCGTCGGTCCACTACCGAGGCGGCTCCAGCCGGGGCACGAACCTGCTGTGGGAGATCAACGGCACCGAGGGCGACCTCGTCGTCTCCGGCGACTCCGGGCACCTACAGCTGGGCCTGTTCACGGTGCGGGGCGCCCGTGGAAACGACACGACTCTTTCGGAGCTCACCGTCCCGGCGAACTACCACACCGTTCCGGGCGCGAGCGCGCCGTGGTCGGGCGTCGCCCATGCCTACACCCAACTACGGGCGGACATCGAGGACGGCACGAACGTCGTCCCCGACTTCGCGCACGCGGTCGAGCATCACCGGTTGCTGGACCGGATCACCCGCGCCGCCTCTACCGGATCCAGTCAGTAAAGGATGCCGCGTACGGGGTTATCCCGCTGATTCGAGTCTTCCCATGACCAGTTTCAGGTACTGGTCGGAGTGAGCCGGCCGGACGGCTGGCAAGCGAATGACGGCCGATGAGGTGGCCGCCGACCTGACCGACGGGATGACGATCGGGAACAGTAGGCGGGGCTCCCGGCGCAAGCCGGTGGTGCCCGCACGGCATCGTGGTGATCCCGTCTGGGGCGCCGCACGTCGAAAGGTCGCGTCCTGGGGGCGCGGACGCGGTGATCGTGCAGGACGGGGAGGATGGCGGGCACATCAGGTGAGTGGTGACCACTGCATCAGCTGAACTCGGTGCTGCGGGGATGGTGCGCGTAATATCGTTCGGTGGATTCGGCGCAAACACCCCGGAATCACATGGAAGCAGCTCCGCCGCGGCTGCTGCGACGGCGGCTGGTGGCCCCCTACGGAGGAGCGACAACTGTTCAACCCGGCGAAGGTCAGCATGACCAGATACCGTTACCGGGGAACGGTTAGCCCAAGCCCGTGGCCCACTACGGCACGAGAAATCTGAGCACCTCAGAACGGGACTTGTGGAGAGCCCGATGCCCGGAGACGCCGGGTTCGGGCATCGGCTCGGGGAAACCCGCACGGTGTTGTTTGAGCAGGTCGATGCCGCATTCCACCGCATGACGGGTGGTCGCCCGCCTTGGCGGCCCTTTGTTCCTGCGGTGGCGGATCTGGTCGGCTGGCTTGGGGGCGAAACGCACCGGGTTTGTTCATGGTGTGGGATCGACCGGCCCGTCCAGCAGCTCACCGGCCGCCCGGTGGATCTTCGCGATCGCGGTCACGAGAAGCTCGCGCTCGGTCTCGGTGAGGCTGGCGATGATCTTCTCCTCGACCAGCCGCCGTTCTCGCTCGACGGGCTCCCGCAGCGCACGTCCCTCGTCGGTCAGCCAGAGCCGGACCAGCCGGTTGTCCCGGTCGTCGCGGCGGCGGGTGATCAACCCGGCCTCGACCATCCGGCCGGCCATCTTGACCACCGCGGGCGTCGTGACGTTCACCGCCGCCGCGATCTCCCCCGGCGTCCGGCCATCCTGCTCCCACAGCACCGCGAGCAGGTGGTTCTGCCCGGGATGCAGGCCGTGGCGGCGCATGGCCACGTCGGTCGCGGCCCGCACCGCCTTCGACGCCCTGCCGTACAGGTCCAGGAACTCCGCCACGGCACCCTCCCTTGACGCACGATCATTAACCGGTTAACGTTTTTGTCGTTAACCGGTAAACGACCACTGGGAGTCATCATGCTACTTGTCACCGGCGCGACCGGGAACATCGGCCGTGAGCTGGTGCGCGAGCTGGCCGAACGAGGTGCCGAATGCCGGATGCTGGTCCGCGATCCCGCGCGTGCCGCGGGACTGCCAGCCGCGAGCGTGGTCGGCGATCTCGGCGCACCCGAGTCGCTGACACCCGCGTTCGACGGCGCCGACAAGCTGTTCCTGCTCACCCAGGGCATCGGCACCGACCAGACCGCCCACGCGCTCGCCGCCGCGCGGACCGCGGGCGTGAAGCACATCGTGCACCTGTCGTCGTTCCACCTCGAGTACGACCCGATCCCGGCCATGGGCCGCTGGCATCACGAACGCGAGCGGCTGATCCGCGCCGCCGGCATCCCGGCCACGTTCCTGCGCCCGGGCGGCTTCATGACCAACGCCTTCGACTGGCTGCCCACGATCCGCGAGGCGGGCTTCGTCCTGGACCCGACCGGACCGGGCCGTTACGCGCCCATCGATCCGGCGGACATCGCCGCGGTGGCCGCGCTGGCGCTGACCGAGGACGGCCACCAGGGCAGGGAGTACGCCCTCACCGGCGAGGAGACGTTCACCGTCGCCGAACAGGTCCGCGTGCTCGCCGCCGCGCTCGGCCGCGAACTCGAGGTACGCACGGCGGCCACGCCGGCCGACGCCGTCCGGTTCCGCTTCCCCAATGGCGCGCCGCCTGCGCTGGCCGAGGCCATTGTCGAGGGCTTCACCCTCATGAGGGCGGACACCGTCGGGTTCCGCACGGACACGGTCCGGCGCCTGCTCGGCCGCGCGCCGAGGACCTTCGCCGACTGGTGCGCCCGCAACGCCCAGTCTTTCGCCTAGTGTCGTGCGCCAGGAATTCGTTGAAGATATGAGGTGAGGCGGTCGAGGATCTCGTCGGCGGTTTTGGTCCAGGTGAAGGGTTTGGGGTCGTCGTTCCAGGTTTTGGCCCATGCACGTA
>Ga0081539_10000217_pt1 | contig 134597 bp, 108 predicted proteins | sample TabmetS4T2R2_FD_71023 | JGI IMG/M metagenome (GOLD analysis project Ga0081539, IMG submission 71023) | Tabebuia heterophylla rhizosphere microbial communities from the University of Puerto Rico - S4T2R2 | ecosystem: Host-associated > Plants > Roots > Rhizosphere ... | reverse complement strand
AAGCTCGCTCACGCCGGTATGCGCCCTTCCGCCCGGCCCCCCCGGACGCCGCCTGGACTCCGCCTCGGCTCGACCGACCCTTATGAAACACGCCCTCGGCCTGTCTCCTGGATCTCGGTGAAGCGAGGCGAGGTCCAGGAGACAGGCTCTAGAGGATCAAGAAAGAGCGTCGCGCGCGCGGGCCTTGAGCGCCCGCACCACGCCGTCTTTGCCCTCCGCGACGAGGCGGCGCAGCGGGCCGGGGTGGCCCTCCTGCGCCAGCCACGCGTCGGTGGCCGCGACGGTCGCCTCGCTGACCTGGTATGCCGGGTAGGCGAGGACCACGAACTCCTGCGCCGGCTCGCTGTCACGCCGATCCCAGACCTGGCGGACGGCCGCGAAGTATGGCTCGACGTACGGCGCTGTGAGCCGCACCTGGGTCGGGTGCTGGAGGCCCTGCAGCAGCGACCGGTGCTCCCAGTTGGGCAGCGCGTCGTCGCCGGTGAGCCGCCGCCACACCTCGGCCTTGCCCTCGGCCGTCGGCAGGAGCGCCCGCGCGTACGCCGCCTCCCGCTCGCCGCTGGCCGTGCGGTCGCGGCCCAGCTCGGCCTCGATCTCGTCGGTGCCCAGCACGCCCTTGGCGGTCAGCGACTGCACCAGCGACCAGCGCAGCTCGGTGTCGATGGTCAGCCCCTCGGGCACGCCGGTGCCGTAGAGCCAGCCGCGGAGCACGGCCAGGTCGGCGGCGTCGCGCGAGGCGGAGGCGTACGCCCTTGCCCAGGCGAGCTGGAAGCCGCTGCCCGGCTCGGCGGCCGCGACGGACGAGCGCGCGGCGGCGGCGAGCGCGGCCCAGCCGGAGGGCGCCCACTCCGGGTCGGCGTAGAACGAGAGCGTGCTCTGCGCCTGCCGCAGCGTGGCGGTGACAAGGTTGATGTCGCGCTCGGCGGGGAGGCCGGCCACGACCAGTGCGACGTAGTCGCGGGCGGCGAGCTCGGCGTCGCGCACCATGTCCCACGCGGCGGCCCAGCACAGCGCGCGGGGCAGCGACGACTCGAAGCCGGCGATGTGTTGCACCACGGTGGCCATCGAGCGCTCGTCGAGCCGCAGCTTGGCGTAGGTCAGGTCGTCGTCGTTGAGCAGCAGCACGTCGCCCGCCCGCACGCCGACGAGCTGGGCCAGCGGCGTCTCTTCGCCACTCACGTCGACCTCGAGCCGGTCGCGCCGCACCAGCCGGTCGTCGACAAGGTCATAGATGCCGACACCGATCCGATGGGTACGCAGCACGGGGTAGTCGGTCGGCGCCTCCTGCAGCACCGAGACCGAGGTGTACGTGCCGTCGGGCCCGATCTCGATCCGTGGCCGGAGCGTGTTGACCTGCGCGGTCTCCAGCCACTGCGCGGCGAACTTGCGCAGCTCCCGCCCGGACGCCACCTCCAGCTCGCTGAGCAGGTCGTCGAAGGTGGCGTTGCCCCAGGCGTGGCGGCCGAAGTACGAACGGAGGCCGGCCAGGAACGCGTCCTCCCCGACGTACGCCACGAGCTGCTTGATCACGCTCGCACCCTTCGCGTACGTGATGCCGTCGAAGTTGACCTCGACGGCGGCGAGGTCGGGCATCTCGCAGTAGACCGGGTGGGTGGAGGAGAGCTGATCCTGCCGGTAGCCCCAGTTCTTACGAACGGACAGGAACGTGGTCCACGCGTCGGAGAAGCGGGTGGCGTTGGTGTTGCACCAGTGGCTGGCCCACTCGGCGAACGACTCGTTGAGCCACAGATCGTTCCACCAGCGCATCGTGACGAGGTCGCCGAACCACATGTGGGCGAGCTCGTGCAGGATCGTATTGGCCCGCTGCTCGTGCTCGAAGTCGGTGACCTGCGAGCGGAAGATGTAGTGCGCCTCGGCGTGCGTGACGCAGCCGAAGTTTTCCATCGCGCCGGCGTTGAAGTCGGGCACCCACAGCTGGTCGTACTTGGGCAGCGGGTAGCGCACGCCGAACTGCTGGTGGAAGTAGTCGAAGCCCTGCGTGGTGATCGTGTGCAGCTCGGCGTCGTCCATGTACTGCGCCATCGAGGCGCGGCAGAAGTAGCCCATGTCGATGCCGTCGTGCTGGTAGCGCACCTCGTGGTAGGGCCCGGCGCAGAGCGCGGTGATGTATGTGCTCATCCGCGCCGACCGCTCGAAGTGGACGGTCTTGGTCTCGCCGTCTTCGGTGTCGCCGACGACGGGCGAGTTGGAGACGACCTTCCAGTGGGCCGGGACCGTCGCGTGCCAGGTGTAGCCGCTCTTGAGGTCGGGCTGGTCGAAGCAGGCGTAGACCCGCTGGGCGTCGGCCGTCTCGAACTGGGAGTAGAGGTAGACCTCCTTGTCGACCGGGTCGACGCTGCGGTGGAGGCCCTGCCCGCTGGCGGAGTAGAAGAAGTCGGCGTCGACCACGAGCGTGTTGTCGGCGGCGAGGTCGGTGAGCACCAGCCCGTCTTCGGCGGACCACGCGGAGATGTCGACCGGCCGGCCGTTGAGCTCGGCGGAACGCACGCGCTGGGCCGCCACCTCGATGAACGTCGAGGCGCCCGGCTCGGCGCAGCGGAAGGTGACCTCGGTGGTGGAGCGGAAGGTCTGGTCGCCGTCGCCGGCCCTGGAGAGATCGAGGGCGATGTCGTATCCGGTGACTTCCAGCAGGCGGGCGCGCTCGGCCGCCTCTACCTGGGTCAGGTTGCGCACTCCGGCCACGGTGGTCTCCTGCCTCTCCGCCATCGTCGTCGACGGCCCGATCGGGCGGTCCTGGTCGACAGCCCGTCGAACGAGTCTGTCATGCCAAGCTCACCGGATCCTGGGTGGCCCAGTTCACGGACCGTGCGGGTGCCGTACACGGTCCGCTGGAGGAGGATGAACACATGGTTGAGCGTTCATCAGTTGACATGTGGTTCGACCCGATCTGCCCCTGGGCGTGGCTCACGTCCCGCTGGCTCCTCGAGGTGGAGAAGGTCCGCCCGATCGACATCCAGTTCCACGTGATGAGCCTTTCCGTGCTCAACGAGGGCCGTGACCTCCCGGAGAAGTACCGGAAGAGCATGGACAACGGGTGGGCGCCGGTGCGCATCTGCATCGCCGCCGAGCAGGCGTACGGCCCCCAGGTCCTGCGCGACCTCTACACCGCTCTGGGTGAGCGGATCCACCCCGGCAAGCAGGAGCGGGGTCCGGAGCTCTACCGCGCCGCGCTCGCCGCGGCCGGCCTCGACACCGACCTCGCCGAGGCCGGCGACTCCACCGAGTACGACGCGGCGCTTCGGGCCAGCCACGACGCCGGTATGAAGCCGGTCGGCCTGGACGTGGGCACCCCGGTCATCCACGCGCCCGGCCCGGACGGCGGCGACAAGATCGCGTTCTTCGGCCCGGTGATCACGCCGGCGCCCAAGGGCGACGCCGCGGGCAAGCTCTGGGACGGCGTCCTGCTCGTCGCCGCGACGCCCGGTTTCTACGAGATCAAGCGCACCCGGGACGCTCGGCCAGTGTTCGACTGACAGACCTTGGGACGCCACCGGGGTGTCGGTCGTCACACCAGCGCGCGACGGTACCGTCACGCGCTATGACGATCGTGCACCCGATCGCCCGGGCCTGGATCACCACCGGTGGCACCGGCGCGCAAAACTACGACGAGTTCGCCGATGACGCCGAGATCACCTCGATCATCGCCGACAACCCGCACAGCGCACTCGCCGTCGAGATGCCGCACCGGGCGCCGGAGAGCCTCGGCAGGAGCTTCGCGGACGCCCTCCCGGCCGCCGTGGAGCGGCTCGGCGAGGCCAAGGCCGATGGCAGTTACACGCCCGCCGAGCAGGTCATCGCGCTATACCGGATCACCGCGCCGGGCGAGGCGCCGGCATACGGCATCTTCGCCATGGTCGACACCGACCAGATCTCGACCAGCGCCGACGAGCCCGGCCTGGTGATCCGCAACGAAGACGTCTTCATCGAGAAGGTGCGCGAGCGGGTAGCGCTCGCCGAGTCCACCGGCCACCTCCTCTCGCCGGTGCTGCTGCTGCAGACCGGCAGCGGCGACGAGCTGCACGCGGCGCTCGCCGCCGCGACCGACCGGGCCGGTGCCCCGGCCGTGACCGACGTCGACCAGGCCGGCCGCACCCACGCCGTGTGGCTCGTCGGCCCCGGGCCGGAGCAGGACGAGCTGACCGCGCTGGCCGGCGGCGGCGAGCTCGTCGTCGCCGACGGCAACCACCGCAGCCTCGCGGCGCAGACCGGCGGCCTCCCGCTCTTCCTGGCCGTGGTCACCACGCCCGACTCGGTCACCATCCAGCCGTACAACCGGCTGGTCAGCGAGCTGACCGTGCCCGTGCCCGAGCTGCTCGACCGCCTGCGCGCGGCGGGTGCCGAGGTCCGTGTGGAGCCCGGCCCGCCCTCCGTCCCCGCCGCCGGCGGCGCCGTCCACCTGTACTCGGCGGGCGAGACGCATGTGGTGACGCTGCCACCGTCGCCGGGCGCGACCGCGGTGGACAACCTCGACCACGCGCTTGTCGAGCGGGTCGTGCTGCGCGACGCGCTCGGGCTCGACCCGGGCGACAAGCGCATCACGTACGTCGGCGGCGACTACCCGGCCACCTGGCTCGCCGGCGAGGTCGACGCCGGCCGGGCCGAGCTGGCCATCCTCATCGCGCCGGTGACCGTCGACGACTTCGTCTCGGTCAACCTGGCCCGGCAGAAGCTGCCCCGCAAGAGCACCTGGTTTACGCCGAAGGCCCGGGGAGGCCTCGTCCTGGCCCAGCTGAGATGAGGCTCCACCCGCAGGTGGCGGCCTCGCTCGCCGGCCGGCCGCGCCCGACCGAGGAGCAGATCGCCACCGACCCGATGGCCCAGCTGCTGGCCACCCGGGCGGCGATGGAGGCCGCGGTCGAGCAGGAGTGCGGCCCGCCGACCCCGGTCGCCCAGGTGTCCGATGTAGACGCGGACGGCGTGCCCTGCCGGCTGTACGTGCCGGTGCGGGGCGCGCCCGTCCTGCTCTTCGTGCACGGCGGCGGCTGGGCGATGGGCAGCCTGGAGACGGTCGACCGGCTCTGCCGTCGGATCGCCGATCGGTCCGGCTGCGCGGTGCTCTCGGTCGACTACCGCCTCGCGCCCGAGCATCCCTTCCCGGCGGCGCTCGACGACGTCGAGACCGCGCTGGCCTGGCTGCGCCGCGAGGCACCGGGCGTCGACGCCACCCGGGTCGCGGTCGGCGGCGACAGCGCGGGCGGACACCTGGCCGCCGTGGTCGCCCGCCGGCAGCGCGACGCCGGCACGCCCCTGGTGTACCAGGTGCTGATCTACCCGGCGATCGACCCGGCGATGTCCTCGGAGTCCTACCGGCAGCTGAGCGAGTTTGGCCTCGAGTCGACCGCGATGGCGCTCTTCTGGGCGATGTTCGCCGGCGAGGCCGGTGACCGGGAGAGCGCCGACCTCGCGCCGCTCGCCGCCGACCTGGCCGGCCTGCCGCCCACGCTGATCCTCACCGCGGAGTACGACGTGCTCCGCGACGAGGGCGAGCGCTACGGCGACGCGCTCGTCGCCGCCGGCGTGCCCACCGTGGTCGTCCGCTACCTGGGCGTCAACCACGGGTGGGTGCGCAAGCTCGCCCAGTTCGACGCCGCGGGCGTGGCGGCCGACCACGTGGCGGCCGGTCTCCGGGCCGCGCTGATCGCCTGACAGACTGCCCCCTATGCGCGTCTACCTGGGATCCGACCACGCCGGCTACGAGTTGAAGGTGCACCTCGTCAACTACCTCGGCAAGCAGGGGTACGAGACGGTCGACGTCGGACCGCACGCTTTCGACCCCGAAGACGACTACCCGGCGTTCTGCCTGCACACGGGCGCCCGCGTGGTCGCCGATCCGGGGAGCCTCGGCATCGTGATCGGCGGCTCCGGCAACGGCGAGCAGATCGCCGCCAACAAGGTCGCCGGCGTGCGCGCGGCCCTTGCGTGGAACATCGAGACGGCTCAGCTCTCGCGCCAGCACAACGACGCCAACGTCGTGTCGATCGGCGCCCGCCAGCACACGCTCGACGAGGCCTCGGCGCTCGTGGAGGCGTTCTTGACCAGCACGTTCTCCGGCAGCGAGCGGCACGCGCGGCGGATCAAGCAGGTCGCCGCGTACGAGGACAGCCGCGAGCTGCCACCGCTGCCCTAACGGGTGCCGCGGGGCGGGTCGTCGCGGGGCACCCAGTTGCGCCGCACGATGACCAGCCGCTCCTGCGCCTCGGCCAGATCGGCGTCGGTCGGCCGGGCCGCGTCGCGGGCGCGCATGGCGGCGCTGATGCCCACCTGCGACGAGCCGGAGCCGACCAGGCCGCGCAGCCCGCGCTCGGTCTCCCGGTCGTCGGGGGCGCGGGCGGGCGGGTCGGGGTCGAGCACCTCGGCCGTCACCACGGAAGCCGCCGCGTCCGGGTCGGGCGGCTCGCGGTAGTCGTCCGGGGGTCGCGGGCGGGCCGGCCGCCCCGCCGACCCCTGCCGCAGCCGGCGCCGCCTCCGCTCAGGATCCGCCATGCGCTCGACCGTACAGCTATCAGAAGATCTCTGGGGAGATCGGCAGGCGGTGCCAGCCGAACGCGGTGCTCGCCGGGTGGAGCGTGCCCGGCCGCAGCTCGCGCACCCGCCCGGCGCGGGCGAGGGCCGCGAGCGAGGTGCCGCCGAGGTACGCCGCGCCCACGTCCACGATGTCGCAGGCGAGATCGGCCGGCGCGTCGGTGCGCTCGCAGGTCGCCCCGCCGAGCCCGCCCGCCACGCGCCACCGGCCGGCGTTGTCCGGAAACAGCGGGTCGCTCACCTCGAGGACGACGTCGACGCCGGACGCGTACCGCCGGGCGGCGAGCGCGGCCGGCAGGTCGACCACCCGCACCCACAGCCCGTCGGAGTAGTGCGTGCCGAGCTGCAGCGGGTCGTTGACCACGTGCAGCAGCGGGTCGTCGACCGCCGCGAACCCGAACGTCACCCGGCGGGCCAGGTCGATGCCGAGCAGGAAGCGCCACAGCGCCGCGTACGCCACGGGGTCGGCGGCGGCGATCTCGTTGACCTGCACCTCGGCGTTCGGCCCGGTGTTCGTCCAGCCGGACTTGGTGCGCCACATCGCGTACCCGTCGACGCCGCCGTCGCCCTCGTGCACGACCGCGCGCCGCTCGGTGGCACCTTCGCGGTAGACGGCCAGGTCGGCGACCACGTTGGCCCAGCCGCCCTCGTCGCGGCTCGACCAGCCCGGACGGTCGGGGCGCAGCGTGTCGTACACCTTGGTCAGCTCGGGCAGGAGATCAGCCGGCGTCCCGGCGCGGAGGCGGGACACCGCGGTGGCCGCCGGCAGCGAAACCTCCCGGGTGTCGATCGTGAGCTCCAGCCGTGACGAGGCGAGGCCGTAGCCGAAGCGTGGGTAGATGCTCGCCTCGCTCGCCCACAGCACGGCGAGCGCCTCCCGGCCGCCGTCGCGCACATCGCGGAGCTGGCGGTGCATCAGCCGGGTGAGCAGCCGTCGCCTCCGGTGGGTGGGTGCGACGCCGACGCCGGTGACGTGTGCCGCGGGGATAATCGCGCCGGGCACGGTGAGGTCGCGGGTGAGCGCGACGGCGTGGCCGACCACGTCCGGCCCGTCGGTGACGACGAGCGCCCGGTCCGCCTCCCAGACGCGCCGGTCGAGGTCCTGCGCCTCCTTGTCGATGGCGCGATGGAAGAGCGCGAACAGGAGCGCCGAGGCCTTGGCGAAGTCGTCAGGCGTGGCGGCGCGGAGGGGAAGATCGGCGTCCGTCATGCGTTCTGTGTAACCGATCGGCGGCAGCCTGTGCGACTGGTTTGTCGCCTCGCCCACCGTCAGTACCCTCGGACGAGAGGGAATCCGGTCGGGGGGAGGAGATCATGGCAGACCAGACCCAGCCATGGGCCGAGCGGACGGTGGACATGCCACCGGTCCCGGTGCCGCAGTCGTACCAGCGGGGTGTCGCCCAGGTCCAGCCCAGGGTGACGACGCCGCAGGTCCCGCACGAGCCGACCGGCACGGGGTGGCCGGAGCCGGGGCCAGACCCGCGGTGGGCGCCGCAGGGCTACCAGCGCGGCCAGTGGCGGATCGGCAGCGGGTGGACCGTCTTCGGCGCGCTCGTCGCGTTCGTCTGCTGGGGCATTTGGGCGATTTCTACCCGCGGCGACCTCACCAGCCCAGTGCTCACGTTCGTCCTCTCGCTCGGCGTGGCGGCCGGCCTCTTCGCGCTCTGCCGGCTGGTCGGCAAGATCGTCCTGGAGCGCCAGCTCGGCCGCGTCCGGCGCAGCGCCCGGGGAGCCCACCTGGCCACCGGGATCTTCCTGGTCGGGGTCGGCATCGCCTACCTGCGGCAGACCGAGTGGGTCATGGACGCGTTCAGCTGGGTGCGAGGGCTCTTCTGAGGTGCGCCCTGGGCCGGGCGAGGTCATTCACTTCTCCGAAGATCCGATGATCGAGCGCTTCGTGCCGCACGTCGCGGCGACGGCCCGCGTGACCGAGGCGTACGTCTGGGCCGTCGACGGCCCGCGCTGCCCCGACTACTGGTTTCCCCGCGCCTGCCCGCGGGGGATGGCCTGGGTGGTGCCCACCACGACCGACGCCGACCGCGACCGCATCGTCGGCGCCGGCTCCGGCACCCGCGTCCACGCGATCGAGTACGGGTGGCTGCCCGCCCTCCAGTCGGTGCGCCTCTACGGTTACCGCCTCCCCGCCGCCGCCTTCCGCTATCTGGAGCCGACCGAGACGCACGCGATGGTGGCCACCGAGCCGGTGACCCCGCTGGGCCCGCCCGAGCCGGTCGGCGACCTGCTGTCACTGCATGAGGCGGCCGGCATCCAGCTCCGTCTCCTCACCAACCTCTGGCCCTGGTGGGACGAGGTCATCACCAGCTCTCTGGGCTGGAGCGGCATCCGCCTGCGAAACGCCCGACCTCGGGTGCGCTGAGCAACCAAGCGACGCGACCGGCCCGCCACCCACGAAGTCCCTGATCAAGACCAAGACAGACATCGATCGTCCGAAATGTCTGATGTTTGGCTGAGTGCTCAAACAACTTCCACGTACGGCATTTCTAGATCGCCTTGAGTGATCCTGAGAGTGCAAAGCGTCACGTGCGGGGGGTTGAGGGGGTCACCGCCACCATGTCGTCCGACGTCGATGCCACCCGTGTCCGAAAAGCGCATCGCATCCCGATTCACCGGACACTTCCCGCCCTCGCCAGAAACCCGCTCCGCGCGTTCGAGCAGATCGGCCGGGAGACCGGCGGCGCCGTCGTCCGGCTCGACCTCGGCCTGCACCGGCCGTACCTGGTGAGCCGTCCCGAGGACATGCAGCACGTGCTCCGCGACGGCGCCGACAACTACGTGCGGGACGGCATGCTGTGGAAGCCGCTGCGGCGGCTGTTCGGCAACGGCCTGGGCATGGACGGTCCGGACTGGGCGCGCAGCCGGCAGCTCATGCTCCCGGTGTTCTCGGCCCGCAACGTCGCCACGATCATGGATGAGCTGACCGCGGCCCTGACCGAGGCGGTCGAGGAGCTCGACCGGTACGCCCGCGCGGCCGAGCCGATCGACACCCGGGTGGAGATGACCCGGATCATCCACCGGGCGCTCATCCGCGTCTTCATCGGCGACGGCATGACCACCGCTGACGCCGACCGGCTGGGCCACGCGGTCACCAGCGGCTTCACGTCGATCGGTCCGCGGCTGCTGCTGCCGTTCGTACCCGACTCGGTGCCGCTGCCGGGCGACGGCGCGTTCATGCGCGCGGTGCGCCTCGCCGACTCGATCGTCACGCCCATCGTCCGCCAGCGGCAGCGGGAAGGGGCGACCGGCGACGACCTCGTCTCCCTGCTGTGCCGCGCCCGCGACGAAAACGGGGATCCGCTCGACGAGGAGCTCGTCCGCAACGACGTGGTGGCGATGTTCGCGGGTGCGAGCGAGACGTCGGCGGTGACGCTCACCTGGCTCTGGGTGGTGCTGGACGCCCACCCGGAGATCGCCGCCCGGGTGTACGACGAGGTGGACCGCGTGGTCGGCGACGGCAAGCCGGGCCCGGCCCACGTGCCGAAGCTGACCTACACCAAGCAGGTCCTCCAGGAGCTGCTCCGGCTCTACCCGGTCGGCTGGGTCATCCCGCGGTACGCCCGGGAGGCGGACGCCGTCGGCGGTGTCGAGATCCCGGCGGGGAGCACGGTGCTCGCCAGCCCGTACCTCACCCACCGGATGGAGCGGTACTGGGAACGGCCCTACGACTTCGACCCGGAGCGCTTCGCGCCGGAGCGGGCCGGCCGGCGGCTCCCATCGTCGTACGTGCCCTTCGGGCTTGGCGCGCACCAGTGCCTCGGCAGCCACTTCTTCATGGTGGAGGCGCAGCTGATCGTGGCCCTCGTGCTCAGCCGCTACCGGGTGCGCCTGCGCGACCCGGCACCGGTCGTGCCACAGGCGGCGGCGACGCTGCGCCCGCGCGGTCGGGTGGAGGTGATGCTCTCCTACAGGTCGCCCCAGTAGTCGGTCAGGCCGTAGAAGCCTTTGTTGAAGCCGATGTACCGCTCCAGAAACAGCGCCAGCTCCGGCTGCTCCGCGCGCAGCGGCCGCAGGAGCGCCAGCGCCTCCGTGACAAGCACGCCGATCCGCTCCGTCACGCCATCACGGGTAACGCCGAGCATCATCGGGTTGAGATCGCCCCATGTGACGTCCCGGTCGTAGGTGCCGAGGTCGTTGAGCAGCCGGATCACCTCCTGCACCTTCCGACCGGCCGCCAGCACCTCGTCGACCCGGGCGATGGGCGGCGGCCCGCTGGTGCTGATCCAGTGGGAGAGGAACACGAATGAGAAGCAGATGTTGTCGGCGTTGCCGAGGTAGTCCTCGAAAGTGGGCAGTGCGGTGGTGTCGCCGGCCTCCCGACTGGCCTGCCAGTCCCACTCGCGTGCCATGGCGTCGACCATCCGCTCGAACTCCGACCGCCAGGCCGGGCGCAGCGCTTGGTACGCGGGAGCGGCGGAGAGCGCCGACAGGATGTCGGCGAGCATCTCCGCCAACGGATCGTCGGTGGCCGCCGGAGTCCCGTCGACCACCGCGAGGCAGCGCCGCACGATGTCCGCTACCTCCGCCCGAGTCCGCGCCAGAAAGTCGATCTGCCAGTCGAGCGCGAATGCCCACAGCGTCGCCCGATTCGCGACGCGCAGGTCGCCGACGCTGAACCACGGGCCGCAGAAGGCGTTAGCCAGCGCGACGGTGCTGAAGAGGGCCGGATCGAACGGATTCGCGGGAAATAAGGTCGGAAATTGGCCAGCATATGTTTGCAGATCCCGTTGGGCCTGCCCCGCCACTGCGGAAACCCGGCCGGAATCCACTGCGGACAGTGCGCCTGCGGTGTCCACTGTGAGTTTTCCCACTTCGACTCCCCTCGATGCACTCGTGTATTCCATTGTCCGGGCGCCGTAGCCGTTTCGATCGAGCGAAAGCGAGAATTTTTCAAGTGGACGCCGAAGTGAACCATTCGGGCGGCGGCGCCGACATCGGCGTCGCTGCCCACGAACTGATCGGTCAGTTGACGAACGAGGCGTGGGGGTACATTTCCCCGTCGGTCTACGAGACCGGCCGGCTCGTCGCACTGGCGCCGTGGCTGACCGGGCACGAGCGGCGGATGGAGTTTCTGGCCGCCACCCAGCGATCGGACGGCGCCTGGGGAACGCCCGACGAGTACGCGCTGGTGCCGACGTTGAGCGCCACCGACGCGCTGCTCGGCGTCTCCGGCGAGCGCTTCCGGCGGGCCGCCGCCAAAGGGCTGGCGGTGCTCCTCCGTTGGCTGGCCGGTGGTCCGCGACTGTCCATGCCGGACACTCCGGCGATCGAGGTCATCGTCCCGGCGCTCGTCTCCTCGGTCAACCGCCACCTGGAGAACGGCGCGGGAGCGTACGGCGCCCGCCTTCCCGTGCCGGCGGGGACGGACGAGCCACGGCTGGCCAGGATCCGCTCCGCGGTCGGGTCCGGCGCGGACGTGCCGCCCAAGCTGCTGCACTCGCTGGAGGTGGCCGGTGAAGCCGCCCGGGCGGCGGCGACCGTCCACCCCGGACCGCGGGGCACGGTCGGCGCGTCTCCCGCCGCCACGGCGGCCTGGCTCGGCGGGCCGCCACGGCACGGGCACACCAGTGGTGCGGCCGAGTTCCTGGAGGCGGTCGTCGAACGGCATGGTGGACCGGTGCCCAGCGTCGTACCGGTCACCCAGTTCGAGCGGGCCTGGGTCCTCAACACGTTCGCCCGCGCGGGCATCGAGGTGGCCGTGCCGATGGAGCTGCTCGCCGGCATGGCCGAACACCTCGACGAGCGGGGCACACCCGGTGGCGCCGGCTTGCCTCCGGACGCGGACACCACGTCGGCGGTACTGCTGGCGCTGGCCCGGTGCGGCGACGACCGCGGGTTGGAGGCCTTGTCGGCCTACGAGACGGACACCCACTTCGTCACCTGGCACGGCGAGCGGACCGCCTCCACGAGCGCCAACGCACACGTGCTGGACGCCTTGGGAGAACAGGTGATCCGGGCACCGTCACTAATCGGGCGGTACGCGCGGGCGATAGAAAAAGTGACATCTTGGCTCGTCGGTCAACAATCCACGGTGGGCGCGTGGGTGGACAAGTGGCACGCTTCGCCGTATTACGCCACCGCCTGTTGCGCCGTGTCACTCCACCGATACGGCACCGGTCCGCTGGCCGCCACCGCCGTGGCCAAGGCGCGCGAGTGGGTGGTCGGCACCCAGCGCCCGGACGGCTCGTGGGGCCGCTGGGAGGGCACGGCCGAAGAGACCGCGTACGCCTTGCAGATCCTGCTGCTGACGGCGGGCGGAGCCGACAGTACGGGCCCCTGGGCGGCCGCACGCGGCTATTCATACTTACGGGCGACCTTTGGTCGGGCCCCGCATCCTCCACTGTGGCATGACAAGGACCTGTACGTACCCGCGGCCATCATCCGAGCCGAAATACTCGCAGCTCTTCACCTTGCCGGCCGGGAACCGGCGGTTTGGACCCTCGCCGAACGACTCGAAAGCGCTCAACAGGCGTAACACAGCTGGCCTTGAGTGACGTAACGGACACTGCTACGGTCCCTCGGGTGCCGTCGGCGGAAGTGTCGGCGCCGTTGAGCCAGGTCGATGAATTCGGGCGAGGATTCCAATCCGGGCAGGTGTGATGAGTTCCCGCAGTTCACGCGTGAGGATCAAGGTTTTCGCACTGCTCCTCTCCCTCGCCGCCCTGTGGGCGTTCGCGGCGTTCGTGACGACCCGTGACGGTCTCAACCTCCTCTGGGTGAGCACCCTCGACCAGAAGTACGGCCGACCCACCGACACCCTCATCCTCTCGCTGCAGCAGGAGCGCCGCCTTTCGCTGGTCTACCTCGGCAGCGGCCCGCGAGCCCAGCGGGCCGAGCTGGACGCGCAGCGGGCACACACCGACGAGGCCCGGGCGAAGCTGTCCGAGCTGGCCGGCGACACCGATGTGCGGCTGGCCGCCAGCGAGGCCGCCGAGCAGCGCATCGACGAGCTGTTCGAGCAGCTCAAGGAGCTCGATTCGGCGCGTGCGGCGATCAACTCCGGCGGGATCGGCCGCGACGGTGCCGGCGACACGTTCACGAGCATGATCGATGCCGGCTTCCGGGTCTTCGGTTCGCTGGCCGGTCTCGACGACCAGGACATCGCCAAAGACGGACGCACGCTGGTCCAGCTGACCCGAGCCCGCGAGGTGATCTCGCAGGAAGACGCGCTGGTGAGCGGCGTGCTCGCGGCCGGGCGGATGACCGCGGGCGAGCGGGCCCGGTTGCTCCAGCTGGCCGGCACCCAGCGGTTCCTGCGTGCGGAGGCGGTGCCCGAGCTGCATCCCGCCGACGCCACCCGCTACAACGACCTGATCAATAGCGCGCCCATGCGCCAGTTCGCGACGTACGAAGACCGGCTGATGGCGGAGGGTGGCGGCTCCGGCCGGCCACCGGTGACTCCGGAGGCCTGGCGCGGCGCGGTCGATCCGGTGCTCAGCTCGTTCACGGACATGGTTCTTGCCGGTGTCGACGACACGGTCGACCGGGCGACGCCCGCGGCGCTCGGCGTGATCATCCGGCTCGGGCTGGCCGGTGGTCTCGGCCTCGTCGCGCTGATCGCCTCGATCATCATGTCCATCACCACGGCGCGGGCGTTGGTGCGGCAGTTGGAGCGGCTCCGCACGGCCGCGTGGGACCTGGCCAACGTCCGCCTGCCCGGCGTCGTCGGCCGCCTGCGTGAGGGCGAGAAGGTCGACGTGGCCGCCGAGTCGCCGCCGCTCACGTTCGGCAACGACGAGATCGGCCAGGTCGGTCAGGCGATCAACGCGGTCCAGGAGACCGCGATCCGCGCCGCGGTCGACCAGGCCGAGCTGCGCCACGGCGTCCGCGACCTCTTCCTCGGCCTGGCCCGCCGCAACCAGGCGCTGGTGCACCGCCAGCTCAAGGTGCTCGACGAGATCGAGCGGCGGGAGACCGACGCGCACGAGCTGGCCGACCTGTTCAAGGTCGACCACCTCGCCACCCGCATGCGGCGCAACGCGGAAAACCTCATCGTGCTCTCCGGCGCCGTGCCGGGCCGCCGGTGGCGCAACCCCGTGCCGTTCGTCGACGTGGTCCGTGGCGCGGTCGCCGAGGTCGAGGACTACACGCGCGTGTCGGTGCTGCCGATCGACGTGGCGTCGCTCTCCGGCCGCGCGGTCAGCGACGTGATCCACCTGCTCGCCGAGCTGATCGAAAACGCCGCCTCGTTCTCCCCGCCGTACACGATGGTCAACGTCGGCGGCCAGAAGGTGGCCAACGGCTTCGTCGTGGAGATCGAAGACCGCGGCCTCGGCATGAGCGAGCTGGAGCTCGACGCGGCAAACGAGCTGGTCAGCAACCCGCCGGAGTTCAACCTCTCCAGCACCGCGCGCCTCGGCCTGTACGTGGTGGGCCGGCTCGCCGAGCGCCACGGCATCGACGTGCGCCTGCGCCGCTCGCCGTACGGCGGGACGATGGCGATCGTGCTGATCCCGTCCGCGCTGGTCGTCACCGACCAGGCGGAGGAGGAGCCGCCGGCGGGCGCCGAGGTGGAGACGGCGGAGGTCGCCGAGACAGATCGGCGCACGCGCGCCTACCAGTCGCTGCGGGCTACCGCGGAGCCGAAACCGGAGGCGCCGGTCTCACCCGCGCCCGTGATAGCCCGTGCTCGGGTAACCCCGCCACCGGAGCGGCAGGCGGACACCGAGCTGCCCACGGCGGGGCAGCCGCCCGTGCCGACCAACGGCAGCGCCCATCCCGAGCCACCGCGCGACGCGGTCACACTCACGCCGTCCGGGCTGCCGTGGCGCGTGCGCCAGGCGAGCATCGCCGCGCCGCTGCGGGAGACGTCGCCCACACCCGAGCAGCCGGCCGCGCCGGCGCCACGTACACCGGAGCAGACCCGCAACATGATGTCGTCTTACCAGTCGGCCACCCGGCGCGGTCGTGCCGAGGCGGAGCGGAGGCTCGGCGCGGAGCCCTCGCCACAGCCGGCCGAGCCCGATCGGTCAGCGCCTACCGGCGACACCGAGCCCCCCGCATAACCCCGCTCGCCACGTACAGCGCAGAAAGAGGTCCACAAGTGGCCCAGACGACAAGTTCCGTCAGCGACCTGGCTTGGTTGCTGGACGACCTGGTCGAGCGGGTAGACGAGGTCAAGCAGGCGGTGGTGCTCTCCGCGGACGGCCTGCTCATCGCCGCGTCGCGGGATCTGAGCCGCGAAGACGCCGAGCATCTCGCGGCCGTCGCGTCCGGCTTCCAGAGCCTCGCCCGGGGCGCCGGCCGCCAGTTCAAGGGCGGCAGCGTGCGCCAGACGATCGTGGAGATGGACACGCTCTTTCTTTTCGTGACCGCCGCGGGGCAGCGCGCCAACCTGGCGGTGCTCGGCACGGAAGACGCCGACGTCGGGCTCGTCGCGTACGAGATGGCGATGCTGGTGACCCGCGTCGGCCAGTTCCTCACCACACCCTCGCGGTCCGCCGTGAGCCCGCCCGACGGGAGGTGACGCTTTGGACGCCAGGAAACCGGCACCGGACGACGAGGTCTGGCACGACGACGAGGCCGGCCCGGTCGTGCGCCCGTACGCGATGACCCGTGGCCGCACCGCGCCCGCGCGCGGAGAGTTCGACCTGATCTCGCTGGTGGTGGCCACCCGGTCGGTCCCGTCGATCGCGGCGGGGCTGCAGCCGGAGCACGTCACGATCATGCGGTTGGCCCAGCGCCCCCTGTCCGTCGCGGAGATCGCGGGCCACCTCACGCTCCCGCTCGGGATCGTGCGCGTGCTGCTCGGCGACCTTCTGGACAAGGGGTACATCCTGGCCCGCGAGCCCCAGCCGGCCGCGCACATGCCCCCTGAGCGGATCTTCAAGGCGGTGATAAATGGGCTCCGCTCTCTCTGAGGAGACGACGGACGCCGACATTCCGATGGCGATCAAGGTGTTGATCGCCGGCGGTTTCGGAGTCGGCAAGACCACCCTCGTCGGCGCGGTCAGCGAGATCCGCCCGATGCGCACCGAGGAGGTGATCACCGAGGCCAGCGTGGGAGTCGACGACACCTCCGGCGTGGAGGCGAAGACCACCACCACCGTGGCCATGGACTTCGGGCGGATCACCATCTCCGACGAGGTCGTGCTCTACCTCTTCGGCACGCCGGGGCAGGACCGCTTCTGGTTCGTGTGGGACGAGCTGTCGATGGGCGCGGTGGGTGCCGTGGTGCTGGCCGACACGCGCCGCCTCGCCGAGAGCTTCCCGTCGATCGACTACTTCGAGGGGCGGGGCACCCCGTTCATCGTGGCGGTCAACTGCTTCGACGGCGCGCCCCGGTACACGGCGGAAGACGTCAAGCTCGCCCTCAACCTCGACCCCGACGTGCCGCTGCTGCTCTGCGACGCGCGGGAGACCTCCTCCGGCAAGAAGGTGCTGATCAAGCTGATGGAGCACGCGATGACCAAGGCGGGGACGGCCCTGGCTGGGTAGGGGCGCTCCATCGCGCTCGACCTCGCCGCCGACCCGCGGTTCAAGACCAACGCCGGCCGGGTCGCGGCGCGAGCGCCGCTGGGCGAGGCACTCTCCGCTTCGTTTTCATCTGGTACCGCCGCCGACTTGTATGCCGCTCTGACCGTTGCCGGGGTCCCGTGTGGACCGATCAACGACCTGGCCGGCGCATTCGACCTCGCCGCCGGGCTTGGCCTCGCTCCGGTGGTGCAGGTGCCGGCCCGCGAGACGACGTTGACAGTTAACTTTATTCATAGTTATCGTTCTCGTGTGTTGGGAAGCGCTCTCACGGCCGCCCTGCTCGCGGCTCAGGTAGCCTTCGCCGGGCCTGTCGCGGCGGCCACCATCTGCGACCGCTACTGCGACGGCCGCGACCCCGCGCTGTCGCCCACCGACCGCCAGCCGGTCAGCGCCACAATCTTCGGCCGCCGCGTCGTGCTGCACTTCGACGACACCGACGCGATGGGCTGGGCCTCGATCGAGACCGGCAATCCGGGCGACGAGGTGTGGCTCGACCGCTCGTTCGACGGCGGCCGCAGCTGGGCGTCGGGCAGCCGGCTCGGCGTCACCACCACACCGGCGGGCCAGCGCGGCTGGCGCACGCTGATGTTCAATGTGGACGATTGGGCAAACCTCGGCGTCGGCGCCCTGCGCGCCTGCGGCAAGGCCGGCGACCACCCGGAGATCGCGTGCACCCCGTGGGCGCGCACGACCTGGAACGCGGGCAACCGTCGCACCGCGGCCGCCACCGGGCTGATGGCGTTCTACGACCGGGGCACCGGACTCTTCACCACGACCGGCTGGTGGAACTCGGCCAACGCGCTCACCGCGCTCGTCGACAACATCCGGATCACCGGGATGGGCAGCTACAGGTACGCGATCGCCAACACGTACGACCGCAACCTCGGCGCGCACTGGGGCAACTTCACCAACGCCTACATCGACGACACCGGCTGGTGGGGCCTGGCCTGGGTCGCCGCCTACGACCTGACCGGCGACAGCCGCTACCTCGACACCGCCCGCGCGGACGCCGACCACATGCACCGCTACTGGGACGGCACGTGCGGCGGTGGCGTGTGGTGGAGCACCGCGCGCACGTACAAGAACGCCATCTCCAACAGCCTCTACCTCCAGCTCAACGCCGCGCTGCACAACCGGATCCCGGGCGACACAGTCCACCTGCAGCGCGCCCGCGCGGAGTGGCAATGGTTTCAGGGCACCGGCATGCTCAACGCGGCCGGCCTCGTCAACGACGGCATCGACCTGTCCACCTGCCGCAACAACGGCCAGCCCGTGTGGTCGTACAACCAGGGCGTCCCGCTCGCCGGCCTGGTGGAGCTACACCGTGCCACCGGCGACACCGCACTGCTGGCCGCCGCACGCCGGATGGCCGGCGCCTCAACGACGAACGCGGCACTCAATCCGGGTGGCATCCTGGCCGATCCGTGCGAGAGCGGTGGCTGCGGCGCGGACGGCCCCTCGTTCAAGGGCATCTACGTGCGCGATCTGCGCGCCCTCAACACCGCGCTGGCCGACCACCCGTACACCGCCTACCTGACCCGCCAAGCGGACACCGCGTACGCCCGCGACCGCAACCCCTTGGACCAGTACGGCCTACGCTGGGCCGGCCCACTCGACACCACGGACGCCGCCCGGCAGCAGAGCGCCCTCGACGCGATGAACGGACCCTAGACTAGACGGCGTCCAACTGTCCACGTTGGTCGGTGCGCGAGCGCTCGATGTCGGCGGCGAGCGTCTTCGCGGCGGGAGCGGTGCCGGACTGCTGCTCCGCCTGGGCGAGCCGGATCGACTGCTCGATGTGTGCCCGCATCGCCGTCGTGAAGATGTAGTCGGCGTCTTCGGCGGTGGCGCGCTCCAGCGCCGCCACAGTCTGGCCCGTCGCCATTCCCGGCATGTCGTGGCCTTCGTGCGGGTTGGTCGTCGGGCCGCCGGAGCGGGCGTACAGCGCCTGGAGGCGGGCCAGCTCGTCGCGGTGCGCGGTCGCCAAGCGGCGGGCGAGGTCCTTCAGCGCCGGATCCGCCGTGCGTTTCGGCATCAGGTCGAGCACCTTGAGGGCGCGCTCGTCCATCGCGATGGTCAGCTGGAGCCAGGCCGTGTCGGTGACGCTGAACCCCGTGGCGGGCGCCGTGGTCAGCGGCGTGGCGACCTGAGGCACCGGCTCGCGCGGGTCGCCGCAGCCCGGCAGGATCGCGAGCACCATCGCGAAGGGGACGGCCCGATAGATCGCGCGCACGCGTCCCGTTATACCGCACCGACTCGGGGAGCGCTCTCCTCGATCGGCGTCGGGTGCGCTCCCACATTTGTGTAAGGCGCGGAAGCGTTTGCCCAGCCAGCGGTGGAACAGGCATCGAGATTGGCCGCTACCTGCGGAAACGCACCGAGGCATTGACACGTAGCCATGGAGGGGTCACAGTAGCGCCAGGAGAGCGCTCTCTTATCGGCGTGGCACATGTTCGTGACAACTACACAGCCGCACACCACCCGAAGGAGATCCGATGGATCGGGCCACCCCACCGCCCGGCGCATCTTCTCGCGGCGTTCCCCGCCGCGGCCTCGCCACCCTTATCGCCGCCCTCGCCGCGCTGCTCGGCGGCTACGTCGTCGTGACAGCCACCTCGGCCGCGGCGGCCGAGACGCTGCTCTCGCAAGGACGTCCCGCCACGGCGTCGTCCACCGAGTCCGCCGCGTACCCCGCCTCGGCGGCGGTCGACGGCAACACGGGCACCCGCTGGTCGAGCGCGTTCGGCGACCCGCAGTGGATCCAGGTCGACCTCGGCGCCCCAATGCCGCTCACCCGGGTCGTGCTCAACTGGGAGGGCGCGTACTCCCGCGCGTTCACCATCCAGACCTCGACGGACGCGACCACCTGGACCACCGTCCACACGACGACCGCCGGCACCGGCGGCGTCCAGAACATCGCCGTCTCCGGCACCGGCCGCTACGTCCGGCTGCACTCCACAGCTCGCGCCACCGCATGGGGTGTCTCGCTCTGGGAGCTCCAGGTCTACGGCGACACGGGCACGTCGGCCTGCGGCACGGCGAACGCGGCGCAGGGGCACCCGGCCACCGCCTCCTCGACGCAGAGCGCGGGCTTCCCCGCCGCGAACGCCGTGGACGGCAGCACCGGCACCCGCTGGTCCAGCGCGGCCGCCGATCCACAGTGGCTTCAGGTCGACCTCGGCGCCGACTACCCGGTCTGCGGGGTCACGCTCCGCTGGGAGGCGGCGTACGCGACCGCCTTCCAGATCCAGCTCTCGTCGACGGCGAGCACCTGGACCACCGTCTACTCGACGACCACCGGCACCGGCGGCGTCCAGACGATCCCGCTCTCCGGCAACGGGCGTTACGTGCGGGTCTACACCACCGCGCGGGCGACGCCGTACGGCGTCTCGCTGTGGGAGTTCGAGGTGCACACAGGCACGCCGCCCACGACACCACCCACGACCCCGCCGTCCGGTGACTCGGTGCTGCTGTCGTACAACAAGCCGGCTTTCGCCTCCTCCAACCAGCACGACAGCACATGCTGGGAGTGCGTGCCGGCGCGGGCGTTCGACATGGACCCGGCGAGCCGCTGGGCCACCGCCAACCCGGCGGGCTGGGTCGACCCCGGCTGGATCTACGTGGACCTGGGCGCCACCGCCACGATCCGCCAGGTCGTGCTGCAGTGGGATCCGGCGTACGCGTCGGCGTACCAGATCCAGGTGTCGGCGAACGCGAGCACCTGGACGAGCATCTACTCCACGACGACCGGGCGCGGCTTCAAGGAGACGCTCGACGTGACCGGCACCGGGCGGTACGTGCGGATGTACGGCACCGCGCGGGCCACGCCGTACGGGTACTCGCTCTGGGAGTTCCAGGTCTACGGCACCGGTGGCAACCCGACCGCACCGCCGCCGCAGCCACCGGACCCGGTCTTCCCGGCCAACCGTCTGGTGTGGAGCGACGAGTTCAACGGCGCCGCCGGCACCAAGCCCGACCCGGCGAAGTGGACGATCGACACCGGTACCGGGCAGAACAACGAGCTGCAGTACTACACGAACAACGACAACGTGCAGATGGACGGCGCGGGTTCGCTGGTCATCGAGGCGCGCCGGGAGGCGGCCGGCGGGCGCGACTACACCTCGCACCGGATGAACACGGGCAACAAGTTCCACGTCCAGTACGGACGGATCGAGGCCCGGGTACGCGTGCCCAAGGGCAACGGTCTCTGGCCCGCGTTCTGGATGATGGGCGCCGACTTCCTCACCGGGCGGCCGTGGCCGTACAACGGCGAGATCGACATCATGGAGGTCCTCGGCCGCAACACGCTCGAGGGCTACTCGACACTGCACGCGCCCGCCTACAACGGCGGTGCCGGCTACGGCCAGAAGTACACGGCGCCCGGCGGCGCGGACCTGTCCGCCGCGTACCACGTGTGGTCGGTCGAGTGGGACAGCAAAGGCATGTCGTTCAAGCTCGACGGCAACACGGTCTTCGTCGCCAGCAAGGCCACAGTGGAGTCGACGCGCGGCCCGTGGGTCTTCGACCATCCCTTCTACGTCATCCTCAACCTCGCCGTCGGCGGCGACTTCCCCGGCCCGGTCGACGGCACCACGCCGTTTCCGTCCCGCATGTACGTCGACTACGTCCGCGTCTACCAGTAGGAGTACCCCATGCAAGCCATCGGACGGAGGAAGGCGGCGCTCGCCGTCGCCTTGCTCGCGCTGCTCACTGGATACGTCACCGTCGACGTCTCGCGGGCGTACGCCGCGGACCCCCTGATCTCGCAGGGGCGCACCGCCACCGCGTCCTCGACGGAGAACGCGGGCACGCCCGCCTCCGCCGCGGTCGACGGCAACACCGGCACCCGCTGGTCGAGCGCGTTCTCGGATCCACAGTGGATACAGATCGACCTCGGCGCCGCCGCGACGATCAGCCGGGTGGTGCTCGACTGGGAGGGCGCGTACTCCCGCGCGTACACCATCCAGACGTCGGCCACCGGCAGCGGCTGGAGCACCATCCACACGACCACGAGCGGCGCGGGCGGCGTGCAGGACCTCGCGGTCTCCGGCTCCGGCCGGTACGTGCGGCTCAACTCCACCGCCCGCGCCACCCAGTGGGGCGTGTCGTTGTGGGAGTTTCAGGTGTACGGGACGGGCGGCGCCGCGCCGCCACCGCCGACCGGCCCGATCGTGCGGGTGTCCGAGTTTCTCGCCGACTGCCCGTTCAGCCACCGGCTGCCGGACGACCCGATCGTCTTCCCGGCTCTGCCGGGCGCCTCGCACATGCACAGCTTCTTCGGCAGCCGGGTCACCGACGCCTACAGCGACGTCTCCGACCTCATGAACGGCGCCAGCAACTGCAACCCGGCCGTCGACACCTCCTCGTACTGGGTGCCCACGTTCTACGTGGACGACCAGCCGGTCGAGCCGGTCACCGGCATCTTCTACTACCTGGGTGAGGGCGTGAACGACGACGTCATCGCCCGCATCCAGCCCTTCCCGCTGGGTCTGCGGATCGTCGCCGGCAACGCCAAGGCGACCGCGCCCGACGCGACCACCATCTCCCGCTGGTCGTGCCTGCACCACAACGAGGCCGGCGCGTCCAAGGACTTCCTGACCTGCCCGGCGGACAGCATGATCGAGTCCTATCTGGACTTCCCGCAGTGCTGGAACGGGCGCGACCTCGACTCCGCCGACCACAAGAGCCACATGGCCTACCCGGTCGCCGGCAACTGCCCGTCGACCCACCCCGTGCCGGTGCCGAAGCTCCGCCAGGTGCTCCGCTACCCGGCCAACGGCGACCCGTCCCGCTTCCGCCTCGCGTCCGGTCGAGGGTTCACCATGCACGGCGACTTCTTCAACGCCTGGCCGGTGGCCGAGCTGGAACGGCGGGTGCGCGACTGCATCCGGCCGATCATCAAGTGCGGCGTCGACGGGACGCCGTGACGGACGAACAGTCCCGCCGGCTCGGCAACGGGCCGGCGGGACGCCCCACCCTGGAGGAGGTGGCCGTCGCGGCCGGTGTCTCGCGCGCCACCGTCTCCCGCGTCATCAACGCGGTGCCCACTGTGGACCCGCGCATCCGGGCCGCCGTGGAGCGCGCCATCGCGGAGATCGGGTACGTGCCGAACCTCGCCGCCCGCTCGCTGGTGACCCGCCGCACCGACTCGGTGGCGCTCGTCGTCTCCGAGCCACCCGGCCACGGCGCGTTTCTCAACCGGCTCTTCACCGACCCGTACATCGGCCGGGTCACCGCCGGTGCGCAGGAGGTGCTCCGCCCCGAGGGCATCCACCTGGTGATCATCCCGGCCGACCCGCCGGGGCACCACCTCGTGCTGCGCTACCTGCGGCAGGGGCACGTCGACGGCGTCCTGCTGATCTCCAACCACAGCGCCGACCCGCTGCCCCGCCAGCTGTACGACATGCACGTGCCGGCGGTGCTCTCCGCCCGCCCGGCCCGGCCGGTGCCGCACAGCTACGTCGACGTCGACCAGCAGGCCGGCGCCCGTCTCGCGGCCGACCACCTGCTCGCGCTGGGCCGCCGGCACCTGGCGACGGTCTGCGGCCCGCAGGACATACCGCCCGGCCGTGAGCGGCTCGCCGGCTTCCGCGCGGCCGCGGGCGCTGACATCCCCGTCGTGGCGGGCGACTTCACGCGGGCCAGCGGCGAGTCGGCGACGCGGCGGCTGATCGAAGGGCACCCGGAGACCGACGCGATCTTCGTCGCCAACGATCTGATGGCCGAGGGTGCCGTCCGGACGCTCCGGGAGCTCGGCCGGCGGGTGCCGCAGGACGTGGCCGTGGTCGGCTTCGACGACAGCAGCGCCGCCCTCGACGCCCGCCCGCAGCTCACCACCATCCACCAGCCGGTCGAGGAGATGGCCGGCGAGATGGCCCAGCTGCTGCTCGCGAGGCTGCGCGACCCGCGCCGTACCCCAAGGTCGGTCATCTTCAGCCCGTCACTCGTCGTGCGCCAGTCAGCCTGATCGGCTGGCCCGACCAACCGCCTTACCACGAGGGCGACTTCGTCGCGGCCGACCCGGCGATGCCGCCCTGACCCGGTTTGCCGCGAACCCTTAGCGTGGGCGGGGTGGGTATCCGCGACCGCGTCGCCTGCCTGATCGGATTTCACGACTACGAGGCCGGGCCGGTGTCGCCGCGGATCCCCTGCCGGGAGGTCGAGCGGTGCCGCCGGTGCGGTCACCGGCACCCGTCCGGCTCACACACGGTGCACTCGTGGGCCACACCGCTCGGAGCCGGCAGCTGCGGCGGGTGGCTCCGGTGCACCAGGTGCGGGGCGGAGGAGTACGCCAGCCGCCACATGTACGCGCGGATCGGCGAACGGCACGTGGCCGGGTTGCCGAGCCGGTGGGGTAACGAGGTGCCGGAGGAGCTTCGGCGCCCCCATCCCCACGGCGAGCGGATCCGGCTTGGCCCGTGCGACCTGGTCGTGACGTGCGGCGGCTGTGGTTACGTGACCGCCGTCGACTACGGCTTTCACCATGGCACCGGCACATACTGCACGGTCTGCGGCGAGCGTAACCCGCCGTGATGGCCGGGGCCGTCCCACGGGGCGGCCCCGGCCACGTCTTCACCAGCCCACGGCGATCAGCAGCCACTGCGGGTTGCCGTGCGAGACGAACGAGGACTGTTCGGCGTAGTCGTCGTACGGGAAGCCGTACGCCAGCTTGCTGATCGCGTGGTCGTGCCAGAAGCGCGAGTAGTAGTTCGCCGGAGCGGCCTGGTAGTACAGGCTCGGCGTGCCCCACTGCGACTGCGGCAGGTGGGCGACGTGCCGGTTGAGCGCGGCGCACATGCCCGGGTTGTTGGCGAGCGGCCCGGCGCACCCGAAGATGTCCGAAGTGGACGCCGAGAAGCCGACCGACGAGGCGTAGCTGGACATGTAGCTCTGGTATTGCCCGCCGGCCCGGAACTGTGGCGAGCTGCCCGGCGCCGGGATGCGGTACGGCGCCTGGATCTGCGCCAGGTGGTCGAACTCGGCCGGCATCTCGTCGACGAACCGCTGGAACGTCGCCGCCCGGTCCTCCGCGAACGCGGCCTGGTCCTCGCCGACCGCCACGTCGTACCCGTCGCGCGCGTGCAGCCGCATCGCGAGCTTGAGCCCGAAGGCGTCGACCCGCGTGGTGTTGCCGTTGAAGACCGACGGCCCGACGGTGAACTCGATGAAGTCCCAGTACTGCGAGTTGGGCGAGCCGAGGTAGAAGTACATCCGGCCGGCGGTGTTGACCGGCATGTCGAAGTACGGCTGCTCGGCGATCGAGTGCGCCTGGCCGTTGTAGCTCCAGTACACCTGGCTGTCCGGGTACCGGCCGTTGGTGCGGTTGAGGATCTTGAGCATGACGACGTTCTGCGCGGGCGGGATGCCGGCCGTGTCACCCCAGAAGTCACCCGGCGGCGGCGTGGTGGGAGCTGCTCCGGTCGTGCGGATGGCGAACTCCCACAGCGAGTACCCGTACGGCGTCGCCCGCGCGGTGCCGTTCATCCGCACGTACCGCCCGGTGCCGCTGACGTCGAGCGTCTGCGTGCCGCCGGTGCCGGTGGTGGTGCTGTAGATGTTCGTCCACGTCGAGCCGTTGGCGGATACCTGGATCTGGAAGGCGGAGGCGTACGCGGCCTCCCAGCTCAGCACCACCTGGCAGATGGTGACGGCGCCGCCCAGGTCCACCTGGATCCACTGTGGATCGCCGAACACGCTGGACCAGCGGGTGGTGGTGTTGCCGTCGAAGGCGTTGGCGGCGGCCAGGGTGGCGTTCTCGGCGGACGAGGCGGTGGCCGGCCGGCCTTGCGCCGCGTTGGCGGTGCCGCACCCGCCGGTGGTCGCGTTGCCGTACACCTGGAACTCCCACAGAGAGATGCCGTAGGCGGTGCCGCGTGCCGTGGCGTTGACCCGCACGTAGCGCCCTGTGCCGCTGACCGCGAGCGTCTGCGTGCCCCCGGTGCCGGTGGTGGTGCTGTAGATGTTGGTCCACGAAGTGCCGTTCGTGGAGACCTGGATCTGGAATGCCGAGGCGTAGGCCGCCTCCCAGTTGAGCACCACCTGGTCGACCGCCGCGGTGGCGCCCAGGTCCACCTGGATCCACTGTGGAACGCTGAACGCGCTGGACCAGCGGGTGGCGGTGCTGCCGTCGACGGCGTTGGCGGCGGGGAAGGTGGCGTTCTCGGTCGAGGAGGCGGTGGCCGGCCGCCCCTGCGAGATGAGCGGGCCGGCCGCGTTGGCCGTGCCGACGGTGACGACCGCGTAGCCGCCGAGGAGGAGGACGGCGGCGGCGACGAGGGGACTGAGACGGTGGGTTCTCCTGCTCATGGCTGCTCCCGTGCGTGGGTGAGAGAGCGCTCTCCAACACGGTGAGCGTGATCGATGTAGAGCGGCCAGTCAAGGGCCGTCCCGAAACGTTTTCGGGACGTCCCGCTGATCAGAGCCCGCCGTGGAGAGCGTTCGACAACGCGCCGCCGGGCGGCGTCAGAGCGTCAATATCGCTTTCACGGCGTCGCCCGTGCTGTGGCGAGGAGGGCGTTGACCTTCGCGGCCAGGTCGGGGACGTCCATGAGCAGGCCGCGCAGCTTCATCAGCGAAACGGTCTGCTGCCCCGGTGTGCCCGCCGCCTCCAGCTCCCGCAACGCGGCCCCGTAGGTGCTTTCGTCGAGCTCCCCGGCGGCGCGGGCCCGATGCAGGAGATCTCGCAGCTCGTGTATGCCGGTCGTCAGGTCGGCGCGCCGGGGCTCCTGGCCGAAGATGACCGGGCCGTCGATCCGGCCGGCCTGGATCGAGACGTGGGCGTGGTCGCGGGCGATGTTCGTCGTCGCGTCGCCTGCCCTCCCAGCGTCGGGGGCCGCTGCCGCGTCGGCCCGCGCCGTACCCGGAAGCTCGCGTGCCAGCAGCTCGGCGAAGGCCGTGGCGAAAGCGGCCGCGTTCGCGGCGGCTCTGGACTGCCAGCCGGCGCCGTCGGTCGTCGCCTTCGTGCCGTTCGCGCGGTCGCTGATGCCGCGGACGACGACCACCGGCAGCGAGCGGTTGACGTGGCCGGCCTGCGCGACGCCGGCCGCCTCCATCTCCACCGCGAGCGCGTCGTTGTAGACGTCTCTGATCCACCGCGCCTGGTCGGAGATCGCCGAGTCCTGCACGACTTCGCCGGCGGCTATCGCCCCGATGCGCACCTCCGGAACGGCGGCGCCGGGCGGAAGCGAACGCGTCCAGCCGCCGCCGCGCTTGAGGCGGTGGGCCAGCTGCTCCGCCTCGTGCGCCATCTCCCAGGATCGGGGGCGAGCCTTCAGGCCGTCGTCCTGACTCGTCGCTCCGTGGTAGGCGTAGACCCGGTTGGCGACGACCACGTCGCCCAACATGATGTGATCCCACAGGGCGCCGGCCACGCCCACGAAGAAGACCGCCACCGGCGAGAACTCCGCGATGGCCCGCTCGGCGAGCGCCGCCGCCGACTGGTTGCCCACGCCCGTGAGGCCGAGCGCCGCGTGGCACTCACCATCCGGGAGGAGACCCACCTCGTAGCGCGTGCCAGCTCGGTGGCGGTGTGGGCGAAGCGCGGTCAGCCTCGCGCGGACGGCCTGGTACTCCACATCCAACGCGGTCAGAACGACGATCGGCACCTCGGTCATCGGTTGCGAGGCTAGCCAGCCGCCGGCGCGTGCGGAAAGCTCGGCGCATCGATTGTCCGTGATCTGCCAACGGCTACCAGAGGGTGAGCGAGCGGGCGAAGACGCCGGCCAGATCCTCCTCCGTCACCGGTAGGGGCGCGGTGGCCAGCAGCCGCTGCTGCTTCATCGCGCCGCCCACGAGCGTCTCGATGTCACCCTCGCCGTAGCCGACCGCGGCGATCCCGTTGGGGATGCCGATGTCGCGCATCAGCGCGGTCAACACCGTGGGCAGGTCGTCGCCGCCCAGCAGCTCGGCCGCGCGGCGGTGGCGCTCCGGGTTGGCAGAGTGGGTGAACCGGAAGGCCTCCCGGGCGGTCAGCGCGACCGCCATGCCGTGCGGCACCAGCGGCTCGCCCTGCGGATAGCCCGCGGGGTGGAAGTCGCGCACGCCGCCGGCGATCGGATACGCGTTGGCGTGCGGGATGTGCACGCCCGCGTTGCCGAACCCCATGCCGGCGAACGTCGCCGCCAGCGCCATGTCCGCGCGCGCGTCGAGGTCGTCGCCGAGCGCGACGGCGGTGCGCAGCGAGCGGGCGAGGAGCGCCAGCGCCTTCTCCGACCACATGTCGGCGACCGGGTTGGCCCCGCAGTACGGCACACGCTGGGCCGGCTCCTTGGCGTCGAACTCCGTGTAGGGCTTGGCCGTGTAGCTCTCCAGCGCGTGGCAGAGGATGTCCATGCCGCTCGCCGCCGTGACCTCAGGTGGCTGGGTCACCGTCAACAGCGGATCCACCACGGCCAGCGTCGGGCGCAGGCGTGCGTGGCTGATCCCGGTCTTGAGCTTCAGCTCCAGCACATCGAGTACACACACGGTGGTGCTCTCCGCGCCGGTGCCGGTCGTGGTTGGCACCGCCACGAGCGGTCTGAGTGGCTGCTCAGGAGCGCGCCCGCCGCCCACGGGCGGGTTGAGGTACTCCATCAGGTCGCCGGGGTTGGTGGTGAGCAGGTTGACCGCCTTGGCGGTGTCGATGCACGACCCGCCGCCCACCGCCACGAACGCGTCCCACGGCCCGGTGGCGCGGGCCACCTCGACCGCATGGCGCATCGAGGCGTCGGTCGGCTCCACGTGTACCTCCGTGAAGACCTCGGCCACCACGCCGTATCGCCGCATCGCCTCGGCCACCCGCCCCGGCGCGCCGAACGCGGCGACACCGGGATCGGTGACGACGAGCACCCGCCGCGCGCCGAGCTGGCGGAGGTCGTATCCGATCTCGTCGGCCGCGCCCGCGCCGAACTTCAGCTGGGGCGCGGCGTACGTGAAGATGGTCTCCCGCGTCATGCTCCCTCCACAGTGGGCTCGAGGAGCCGCAGCGCGGCCCGGATCCGGCCGGGCACCGGCACCGGCCGGCGGGACTCCCGGTCGACGTACACGTGCACGAAGCGCCCCACGGCCGCCGGCGCCTCGGCCTGCGGACCGAAGAGCGCGAGGCGGTAGACGACGCTGGAGCTGCCCAGCCGCTCGAGCCCGAGCCCGGCCGTCACCACATCCGGGAAACGGAGCTCCGCGAAGTATCGGCACCGCGTCTCCACCACCAGCCCGATCGCCGGAAGCCGCCGGATGTCGGTGCCGGTGGCCTCGATGAGCCATCCGTTTACCGCCGAGTCGAACATCGCGTAGTGGACGACATTGTTGACGTGGCCGTAGACGTCGTCATCCGACCAGCGGGTCGGCAGCTCGCGCAGCACCGGAAAGTCGCCACGTCGCAGGGCCTTCGGGTCGCCGTCGTTGGGATCCACGACCGTTAGCTTCCCACACCGGGGAACATTGCCGACCCAAAGTCTGTTGCGTGACTCGTGATCGCCGCTTACCTTATTACTACGACGTTCCACACCGACCGAGGAGTCACCGACATGTCCTGGCACGCCTGCTCCACACCGCAGCGGCTCTCGCTATGCGGTCTCGTGGGCATGCCGTCAGTCGGCCGACCCATTGACTTCAAGGCAAACGAAGAGACGACCCGGTATGGCAGGCGGCGACGATAGCGCGGATGTAGAAGCGCTCAGCCGCCCACCCAGCCAGGGATCGGGCGGCTTTTTCGTTGTCCGGCAACGCACTTTCCTCGTTGACACCGATCAGCCAATAGGGGTGTAGCTCAGTCCGGCCAGAGCGGCGGTCTCCAAAACCGTAGGTCGCAGGTTCGATTCCTGTCGCCCCTGCTTTGCCATGCGCAATTAACGCATCGGCATCGAAGTTTGAAAACTCCACAGTGGATGGCATGACACGAAAGGCGCCCAGCCGCGCCGTTTCTTCGGTAGCGGCTGGGCGAGATCGGGAACGACCGGCTCGGTGACCGGGCCTGATTTGGGATCAGGAAACGCGGGGTTCGACTCCCTGGTTCCCGACTTGTGTACTCCACCGTTCTTGTCACCGCGAGGAAAGGAGGATCCGGTGGACGTCCTGGTAATCAACGCCGACCTCGGCCCGCTCCACCGGGTCAGTCTGCGCCACGCCGTACGCATGCTCGTCCGGCGGGTCGCCGAGGTCCACGAGGCACACCCCGACCGCCTGATCGGCGTCTACCCGGTGCCGACGGTCGTCCGCCTCGTCCGCTACGTGGTGACGAAGTGGCGGTACACCGCGGGTCCGGCGTGGTCCCGCGCGGGCGTCCTCGCCCGGGATGGCCATCGGTGCGCCTACTGCGGTGGGCACGCCACGACCGTCGACCACGTCCTGCCCCGCTCCCGCGGTGGCCGAAACACCTGGCTGAACACCGTCGCGGCCTGTGATGGCTGCAACCAGCGCAAGGGCGACCGCACCCCCGCCGAAGCGGGCATGCGGTCGCGCTTCGAGCCGGCGACCCCGTCGTGGGCGTCCCTCGCGCGCTGATGTCGCGGCCGGCGCCCGCGGGGGCGCCGGCCGCCAAGCCCTCGTAGCCCAACTGGCAGAGGCACCGTCCCGAGATGGCGGTCACGTGCGCGTTCGACCCGCGCCGAGGGCACGAGTGTCTGCCGATGGGGTGGGTGCCGGTGCACAGCGTTGCCTTGCAAGCTCCGCGTCCGCGGTTCGAGTCCGCGTCACTCCACGACGGCCCGCTCCGGCGGGTCACCTACCCGGGTAGCCCAAATGGCAGAGGCCGCCGGCTCAGAACTGGTGTGTTGCGGGTTCGACTCCTGCTCCGGGTACGCGCTTGGTTGACAACCTACTGTTCCATCCCGCCGTGGCCCGCGTGGTAAGGGCGTCGCTCTGATAAGGCGAAGGCAGGTGGTTCGACTCCACCCGGCGGGACGCGCCCACGTGGTCCATCGGATGACGACGCAGGCCTACGAAGCCTGAGAGCGGGGTTCGACTCCCCGCGTGGGCACGCTTCTACCGGAGAGGCCAGCCGATTGGTGCCGGCACCCGTCTCGAAAACGGTGTAGGGCTCAGGCCCGTGTGGGTTCGACTCCCACCCTCTCCTCCACGCGCCGGTAGCTCAGCGGCAGAGACAACCGCCTCTTAAGCGGTGGGTCGTGGGTTCGAGTCCCACCCGGCGTACAGCGGTGTAGGGAAGTTCGGTCGTTCCCGCGGGCCTCATAAGCCCGAGATCGCCGGTTCGAATCCGGCCACCGCGGCCTTTCGGATGTCGCCCAACAGGCAGGGCCCGCGGCTGTTAACCGCGTGATCCCGGTTCGAATCCGGGCGTCCGAGCGCACGTCCCAATGCCCTTGTAGCTCAGCGGAAGAGCGCCGCTCTTACAAAGCGGAAGTCGGGGGTTCGAAACCCTCCTCGGGCACGGTGGCTGTGGTGTACCGGTGGTGCACACCAGATTGTGGCTCTGGAGGGCGCGGGTTCGACTCCCCGCGGCCACCCCAAGCAGGCGCTCATGCGGTGTGAGGCGCTGCCTGTAAAGCAGTAGCCCGCGGGTTCGAATCCTGCCGCCTGCACATGCCCTCGTAGCGCGGCGGAAGCGCATCCGTCTCCGAAGCGGAAGGCCGGAGGTTCGAATCCTCTCGAGGGCGCGCACGGCCGCATGCCATCCACTGTGGACCGCCGTGAGCGCGGGCGCTGGCTGCCCGGCCGTCCCTCATAAGGACGGTGTGCCCGGATCGACACCGGGGCTCACGACCGGATGGAGAAGGAAAACCTGGGCGGGCGCACCAAACCGACGAAGGAGGTGGCGGGCATGCGTATGGGGATGTGGATGAAGGGTGGCTCTGAGTGGGGCGTGGCCGCACGGCGGGCCGGGGCATCCTGACGGATGCCCCGGTGGCGCGCTCAGCGGACGGCGACCAGCACATCGCCGAGCGAGCGGACCACCGCCTCCGGGAGCAGGCCGCGCCTGACGATCTCGTCGACCGAGGCGAACCCGCCGGTTCGTCACCTTCCAGCTCAACCCGTCACTGTCCCGCCGGCGGGACTACTACCTGCCGTACGGTGCGGAGCTGGGCCTGAGCGAGGATCGGCCACTGTCCGATGGAGACGCTTTCAGCTTCCGCGTCAACGTGCCGGGCTTCCGCAGCCCCGAGGTCACCGTCTACTACTGGAGCGCCGCCACGCTCGACGAGGCGCTGCGCGCGGCCGGCTTCGACCAGATCCGCTGGATCATGCCCGAGCTCTCGCAGGAGGCCGCCGCCAGCCCCGACATCGAGCAATGGGACGCCTACCTCGACACGCCACTCTGCGTCGTCATCGACTGCGTAAAAACCCATTGAGTTTCAAGAGGATTTCCCGGGTCCGCGTCAGTAGCTGACCGCCGCTCCCGCCGGAGACCGCAGGGGCCGGCGGCTCGCCAAGGGGCTCGCCGAGACCCCCGGCCCCCGCTGCCATCTCCGCGCACCAAGCCCTCTGCGGTTGGTCACGGCCGGGTTACCGAAAAGATCGTGGTACTTCACTGCACCCCCAGAAGCAGCCGCGTACCACGATCTGTTCGCAGCAAGGGGCTTGGCGCGCGGAGATGGCAGTGAAGGCCGGGGGTCTCGGCGAGCCCTGGCGAGCCGCCGGCCGCAGCGGTCTCCGGCGGGAGCGGCGGTCAGCAGCTGACGCGGAGCCGGGAAATCCCTTTGAAACTCCATAGCTGACAGGCATCGGGTCTGGACCACGACGGGCGCTGCGGTGGCTAGAGCGCGATTTTGGCGCGGGCCGCGGCTAGGCGGCGGGCGCCGGGCATGTGCGAGGTGAAGAGCCAGGATTGGGCGGCGCAGCGGCGGCAGGCGCGGGCGGTGCCCACCTGCTGCCGGAAGCCGTGTGGGTCGACGACGAGCAGCCGGTGGCGCTCTTCGAGCTTGTGGCCGCACCGGCGGCATAGGCCGAGGTCGATCTGGGTGGTGGTGTACGAATAGTGTCGCTCCGCGTATCGCACCTGCTCGGCCGTGACGCCCTTGACCTTCAGGTCTGGGTTGCGCGGCGGCCCCCCGAGGAGGCCGCCGAGCACCGAGTGGGAGACCGCGTCCGCGCCGCCCGCCAGCGGGTGGAAGACGCGGCGGATCCGGGCGAATGCGTCGCTGGAGTGGGCGGCCAGCCACTGGTCGTCAGCTTCTGTCCGCCACGGCTCCCAGCCGTCCCAAGGGACCACCCCTCGACGATACGACCGCCGAGCGGTATGTGCGAAGGGATCGTCCGCTAAACCTGGGTGCGCTGCCACTGCTGGCTGGTGCCGCCGCCGCAGGCCCACTGCACGACCTGGGCGCCGTCGGTGGTTGCGGAGTTTTGCACGTCGAGGCACTTGTTGCTGTGGCGGGCGACGAGCCGCACGTATCCGCCGCCGGCGTCTTCGAGCCGCCATTGTTGGTTGGTGCCGCCGTTGCAGGTCCACTGGGTGACGCGGGTGCCGTCGGCGGTCGCGCCGGAGCCGCCGTATACGTCGAGGCACTTGCCACTGTTAACACTGACCACTGTGGAGTATCCACCGCCGGCGTCCTGGAAGCGCCACCGCTGGTTGGTCTGCCCGTTGGCCGCCCACTGCACGACGTTGGCACCGTCCGCAGTGGACGCATTGTAGACGTCGAGCAGCTTGCCGCTGTGCCGCGCCGCGAGCGTGTAGGTGGACGGCGTCGGCGTGGTGGTCTGCGGCGCCAGGCGGTAGAGGCCGGCGCCATGGGCGGGGATCGAGCGGGTGAGCGTGCCGGTCGCCGTGCCGAGGCCGGCGCCGGACCACAGGTCGGTGACGGTGGCCGAGCCGATGCCGAGGTCGGCGAGGTTGACCGACACGTTGGCGGCCGCACCCTCGCGGTTGAACAGCGCGACGTACCGGTGGTTGGTGCCCGGCACGTCGGCGGTCCACACCTGGCGGGTGCCGCCGGCGAGCTGGCGGTTGTTGGCGCTGCTCTGGTCGACGGCTAGCACCGCGGCGTTGGTCATCAACGCCAGCTCGGCGGCGCGGTTTTCGACGAGGTTGCCACCCCACATCAGCGGTGCCCGGTTGATCGCCCACAGCGTCATCAGCGTGCGCTGCTCGTCGGCGGTGAGGCCGGAGTAGCGCGTCGCGCCGACCGGCCCGTACTTCGACAGCCGCCCGATCGGGATCATGTCCGGGTCGGGCCAGGCACCCGTCGCCCGGTACGGCGTCCAGTTGCGGAGCTGGTCGAAGAGCGCGTCGAGCGCGGACCAGTTGTCCCAGAGGTCGTTGACGATGCGCCACATGTGCGCGTTCGCTTGGACGTGCCCACCGCTCGCGAGCGGCGTCGCGCCTGGTGAGAGGCTCAGCACCATCGGGCGGCCGCTGCGCTGGATCGCCAGCCGGTAACCCTCGACCTCCGTCTGCCGGTAGGTCGGTGCGGCGATGTCGTCCACCTTCACGTAGTCGACACCCCAGGCGGCCAGGAGCTGGAACACCGAGTCCAGGTAGGCCTGCGCGCAGGAGTTCGACATGTTCAGGCCCCACATCAGGTTGAGCCAGGCCGCGGTGGTGCTGTTGTTGATCTGGTTGGCGCGGCAGCTCGTGCCGAGGATCGGCACGTTGTCGGCCACCGCCTGCCGCGGGATGCCGCGCATCAGGTGCACGCCGAACTTCAGACCCTGAGCGTGAACGTAGTCAGCGAGCGGCTTGAACCCGTTGCTGCCAGCCGCCGAGGGAAAGCGCGTGGTGTCCGGCAGCAGCCGCCCGTTGGCGTCCATCCGCAGCCTGGGGTTGAGGTTGCCGTCCTGGTTGGGGCTGTTGTTGTGCCGGCCCGGGTAGTACCAGGCCCAGTCGATCACGATGTACTGCCAGCCGTGCTGCCGCAGGTTGTCGCGCATGTAGTCGGCGTTGGCCCGGACGTCCGCCTCGGTCACGCTCCAGTTGAACGAGTCATAGCTGTTCCACCCCATGGGCGGGGTGCTCGCCGTGCCGTTGTCCCAGGCCGTGGCCGGCCGCTGGGAAAGGGCCGCGAGGCCAACGGTGAACAGCAGGATCATGGCCGCGAGGGCGGCGGCGTGCCGCCTCCAGGGGCGTGCCGGGACGTGCGTCATCGGGCCTCCGGGGGGAGCGGCCAACCCGGCTGACAGTTAGCCGTTCATCGATGTTAGCGGTCACACTCGCCCTGTCAAGCGCGGTCGAGCTTTTGCGGCAGACGCTGAACCTCGTAGGTGTCCGCATAGGATTTGGTGCGCTCGAGGCGCTGACGGAGCAGGGTCGACCGCGGCATCGGAATGGCCTCCGTCGTACAGCGACGCGGCGGCCGCTGCGGCTGGTCCAGGTGACGTCTGGCAATGCCTCGCGCGCGGTCCGCTTCTCCAGCACCTCGATGGCGTCGCGGATCTCGTCCCGCTCGGTGTGCAGCTCCGCGAGCTTGATCGCGCATCGGCCGCTGCGCCCGGCCCGGCGCCGCAGGGTCGCGAGCGCCCGGGCCCGGTCTCCGTGCCGCAGTAGAAGCTCGGCGAGCTGCATCGCGACGCGATCGTCTCGACGAGCGTGGCCCGGGAGCACCCCGACGGCCTCCCGCACGCCCCGCTCATGATCTGCGTTTACGCAGGTCATGAGCGGTCAAGTCGGGGTGGCGGGATTTGAACCCACGGCCCCTCGCTCCCAAAGCGAGTGCGCTACCAAGCTGCGCCACACCCCGTGCGCTGAGAAGTCTATGCGGTCGCCTCGCCGGCCGGCGCAACGCCCCGCGCGCGTCGGCAGGATGCCGCGCGCGCCGGGCCACCTCGACCCAGTACTCTTGTCTCGCGCCCCGGCCCGGTCGGGGCGCACGCGGGCGTAGCTCAATGGCAGAGCTTCAGTCTTCCAAACTGACGGTGCGGGTTCGATTCCCGTCGCCCGCTCTGGAAGTTTTCGCAGGTCAGCGGCTTGTTCGGCGACCAATGTGCAGAACCTTCTGGAGCAAATGTCTGGTTCTTGTTGGGGTTTTGTAGAGGATCGCCGGGCAGCTGGTGCGGCGTGCCACGGCGGCGGCCGCCACGAGCAGGACGGCGGAGGCGACGAGGTCGCCGTTGCCGATACCGCTGTCCGACCCGGCGTCCCAGCTCCAACCGTTGGGGATCACGAACACCAGCGGCAGCCGCGCGTCCAGGACCGGGCCCATCGCGTCCGCATCTGCCCGGTGACGAACATCTGCACCAGGTCGTAGATCGTGTACGCGCCCATAGGCGCGGCCACGTACACGAACGGCAGCCGGGGCCGCAGCGCGGTCACCACGACAACGCACAGGATCAGCGCCAGCACACTGACGGTCAGCCAGTTGGTCCAGGCCAGCCAGGCGGTCACCCCGGTCACCACGCCGCCGGCGGCGACCAGCCGGGCCCACCGGTGCCTGGGCCGGAACAGCAGGACCGGCGGAGCGCCGGCGGTGTCACCGCGCGACGACGCCCTGCGGGCCGTACAGGTAGGTGTTCAGATCCCGCGGCCGGGTCTTCTCTGGACACTCGTCGGTGTAGTAGTTCATCCCGACCGCGACGCGCAGGGCCGGTTTCCGCAGTGCGCGGACGTAGTGCGGGAAGCGGCGGGCGTCGAAGAAGACCAGCTGCCCGGAGACCGGGTACAGCACGGTGCAGTCCTTGTCGACCTCCTCCACCGACTGCGCGTCCACGTTGTTGGCCACCACGAGCTCGCCGCCGGTACCGCGCGGATGGTCGGTGATGTACAGCAGCGCCTCCACCGGGTTGGTGTCGACGTGGCACTCGTAGCGGTCGGTGCCCTCCTGGACGTTCATCACCACCGCGTACCGCTGGTCGTCGGTCGGATAGATCCGGCGGCCGGTGGCCTCCTCGTAGAGCTCGCGGAAGTGGCCCTTGTACAGGTCGATCAGCCACGGCAGCCGCTGCCACGTGGTGGCCCCACGGACCGTCATGATCGGGAGCGACGTGACATCGCTGCTCTCCCGCGACGTGGAGTGCGGCGGGGTCAGGTACTTCGTGACCCGGTCGTTGCGGGCCACCGCCTCGACCTCCTCCCGCCATCCGGTCGGGAGCACGGAGGAGATGTCGAACGTCAGCCAGCTGAAGCGGGAAACGACGGGCGCGGTGCCCAGGAAGTCATCGGCCTGAATTGCCATGCTCAGCAACCTATCCACGTCGCCGCGCCGGTCGTCGTCCCATAAAGCGGGGAAGCGCCGCCGGGGGACCGGGCGGCCACGATGGGCAGGGTGACGGTCAACGAGGTGACCACCCTGCCGGAGTTGCTGCGCTGGCGGGCGACCCATCAGCCCCATCGGCTGGGCTACGCCTTCCTCGGCGACGGTGCCGGCGTCGAGCAGACCCTCACCTACGCAGACCTGGATCGCCGGGCCCGCTCGACCGCGGCCCAGCTGCGGCGGGCCGGCGTCGGCCGGGGGGACCGTGCCCTGCTGCTCTACCCGCCGGGAGCCGAGTTTCTCGCCGCCCTGTTCGGCTGCCTGTACGCGGGCGCCGTCGCGGTGCCGACCTTCCCGCCCGACCCGGCCCGCCTGGACCGGACGTTGCCCCGCCTGCTCTCGACCGTCGCTGACGCCGGCCCAGCCGTGGCGCTGACCACCGCGCCGCTGCGGACGCTCGCCGAGGGACTCGCGGGGGTTGGCGGCGAGCTCGGCCGGATGCCGTGGATCGCCACCGACGAACCGGCCGGCGACGCCGAGTGGCTGCCGCCGGACGCGGACGGCAGCGCCCTCGCGGTGCTCCAGTACACCTCGGGCTCGACCGGCACGCCGAAGGGCGTGATGCTCTCGCACCGCAACCTGCTGCACAACTCGCGATCGATCCAGCACTTCTTCGGTACGACGGCGGACACCCGCGGCATGAGCTGGCTGCCGCCGTACCACGACATGGGCCTCATCGGCGGGCTGCTCCAACCGATGTTCGGTGGCTTCCCGATCTGGCTCATGTCCCCTTTGGACTTCCTCCGCCGGCCGCTGACCTGGCTGGAGGCGCTGTCACGGCATGGTGTGACGGTCAGTGGCGGCCCGAACTTCGCATACGACCTCTGCGTACGCAAGACCACCGCCGGCGAGCGCGAACAGCTGGACCTCAGCGCCTGGCGGGTGGCCTTCAACGGCGCCGAACCGGTCCGGCAGGCCACGATGCGGCGGTTCGCGGCGGCGTTCGCCCCGGCCGGCTTCCGGCCCGAGGCGTTCCTGCCCTGCTACGGACTGGCCGAGGCCACGCTCATCGTCACCGGGGCCCGTGCCTCGTCCGCCACCCCGGAAAACACCCCGGAAAACACCCCCGGAAACGACGACGCTCCCGCGCCGCCGGTCAGCTGTGGCACCGGCGCGCCGGACCAGCGGATCGAGATCGTCGACCCGGAGACGCTGCGCCGGTGCCCGCCCGGCCGGGTCGGCGAGATCTGGGTCCGAGGTCCCAGCGTGGCCGGCGGCTACTGGGGCCGCCCGGACGACAGCCGCGACGTGTTCCAGGCGCGGATCGCCGGCGCCGGCGGCGCGGACCACCTGCGCACCGGTGACCTCGGTTTCCTGCGCGACGGCGAGCTCGTCGTCACCGGCCGGCTCAAAGACCTGATCATCATCCGCGGTCGCAACCTCTATCCGCAGGACATCGAGGCCACCGCCGAGCGGGCACACACCGCGCTCCGACCCGGCGGCGGTGCCGCCTTCGCCCTCGAGCAGGACGGCGAGGAGCGCCTGGCGGTCGTGCACGAGATCGTCAGGGACGCCGCGCACGTCGACGTCGGGCAGGTCGCCGCCGAGATCCGCCGGCAGGTCACCGCGCACCACGAGGCGCAGGTCGGCCTGGTGGTGCTGATCCCGGCCGGTGCGCTGCCCAAGACCTCCAGCGGCAAGGTGCGGCGCGACGCCTGCCGCCGCCAGCTGCTCGCCGGTGAGCTGCCCGAGCTGGCCCGCAGCGCGGCCACGGGCGACCTGACCGACGCGGGGGACGGCGGCGCCGACCTGACCCGGGCGGGGCTGCTCGCCGCTCCGGCCGGGCGGCGCCGCGCGCTGGTCGAGGCGTACCTGAGGCGGCTGACCGCGTCGACCTGCGGGGTCCGCGAGTCCGATCTGCCGCCCGACCGTCCGCTGCTCGCGGCGGGACTGGACTCGCTGGCCGCCCAGGAGCTGCTGGCGCGCGGCGAGGCGGACCTCGGAGTGCGGCTGCCGCTGGCCGACATCCTCAGCGGGGCCAGCCTCGCCGGCGTCGCCGCCCGGGTCGCCGACGAGATCGACACCGGCCCCCCGGCCCGCTCGCCCGCCCCGACGTCTACTGTGGACGGTATGGCGGGGGAGGTCCCGCTCACGCCCGGCCAGCGCGCGCTGTGGTTTCTGCAGCAGATGGCGCCCGGCAGCGCGGCACACACCCTGGCCGCCGCGTTCCGGTTGACCGGCGCGCTGGACCCGGGAGCGCTGCGCCGGTCCTTCGAGGCGCTGCTGGCCCGCCACCCGGCGCTGCGGGCGACCTTCACCGCCCGCGACGGGGAGCCGGTCTCGGTGATCCGGCCCGGCGGGAGCGGCGCCTACCTGACCTCCGACGCCGCCGGACTCGACGACGAGGAGTTCGCGCGGCTGCTCGCCGACGCCGTGCACCGGCCGTTCGACCTGGCGGCCGGCCCGCTGGTACGCCTGCACCTGTTCCGGCGGGCCGACGACGAGCACGTCGTCCTGGTCACCGCGCACCACATCGTCACCGACTTCCGGTCCACCACCACGCTTGGCCTGGAACTCGCCGCGCTGTACACGGAGCAGGCCGGCGGCCCACCCGCGGGGCTGCCCGCCGCGGTCGCGGGCGTCGCCGACAGCCAGGCGTGGCAGCGGGCCTATCTCGACTCGCCGGAGGGGCGTGCCGCGGCGCGCTACTGGGAGGCGGAGCTCGGCGACGGGGTGCCGCCGGCCCGGCTGGGAGCGGGCCACGCGGGTGACCAGTCCAGCGCGGCGACCACCCGGTCGTTCCGCCTCCCGGACGAACTGGCCCGCCGGCTGCGCCACCGGGCGGCGGCCGAAGGTGTGACGCTGTACGTGCTGCTGCTCACCGGATACCTGGCGCTGATGCACCGGTCGACCGGGCAGACCGACCTGGCCGTCGGCACCCCGCTTGCCGCGCGCGGCCGCCCGGGCGCGGCCGGCGCCGTCGGATACCTGATGAACCCGGTGATGCTGCGCAGCCGGGCGGACGGCGCCATGACGTTCCGCCAGCTGCTGGCGCAGACCAGGGACCGGGTGATCGCGGCGATCGAGCACCAGGACTTCCCCAGCCCGCTGCTCGCCGAGCGGCACGCCGGGGCCCGGGGCGGGCTGTTCCACAACATGTTCGTCTTCAACCGGCCGACCGCCATGGACGCCTCGGCCTTTCCCGCGGTGCTGCTCGGCCATCCCGGCGTCCGACGGCCCTTCGGCCCGCTGCGCGCCGAGTCGCTGCCGGTCGGACCGCGGGAGTGCCACCTCGACACCGAGCTGTCACTGTCCGAGCTCGACGGTGGGATCGTCGGCGCGTTCCGCTTCCGGACCGGCGTGCTCGACCCGGCGGCCGGCCAGCGCTTCGTCGACCAGCTGGCGGATCTGCTCGACACCGCCGCCGACGACCCGGAGGCCCGGCTCGGCACCCTGCCGCGGGCCACCGGGGATGAACGGGTCCGCATCCTCGAGGAGTGGAACGACACCGCGCGGCCGATCGACACGGACATCTGCGTGCCGCGCCTGTTCGAGCGGCAGGTCAGCCGTACCCCGGACGCGCCGGCCCTGGTCGCCGGCGGGGAGTGCCTGTCGTACCGGCAGCTCGACGAGCGGGCCAACCAGCTGGCGCACGCGCTCCGGTCCGCCGGCGTCGCACCCTCGGACCGGGTCGGTATCTGCCTAGACCGGGGCCGGGACCTGATCCTGGCCCTGCTCGCGGTGCTGAAGGCGGGAGCCGCGTACGTCCCGGTCGACCCGCTCAACCCGCCCGACCGGGTCGCGGCCACCTTCGCCGACGCGTCGGTGCGGATGGCGCTCGGCCACCGGGCCCTCGCCGGGAAGCTCGCACACGTCGCCGCGCCGGTCACCTTCCTCGACGACCGGCGGGCCGAGATCGAGCGTCAGCCGACGACGGCGCCGCTCCCGCCGCCGGGGCCCGGTGACACCGCGTACGTCATCTACACGTCCGGATCCACCGGCACCCCGAAGGGCGTCGACCTGCCGCACCGCGCCTTCAGCAACTACATGCAGCACGCCGTCGACCTCTTCGGCATCCGCCCCGACGACCGGGTGCTCCAGTTCTTCTCCGTCAGCTTCGACGCCAGCGCCGAGGAGATCTATCCGACCCTCCTCAACGGCGGTTGCCTCGTGCCGCGCACGGACCGCATGCTGGCCGACCCCGCCGCCTTCCTGGACGCCTGCGGGTCGCTGGGCGTCACGGTGGTGCACATCCCCACCGGCTTCTGGCACTCCCTCGTGGCGGCCCTCGACGAGGGCACCGCCTGCCTGCCCGGGACACTGCGGCTCATCGTCGTCGGCGGCGAGGCCGCGCTGCCGTGGCCGGTCGCGAACTGGCAGCGGCTGGTCGGCGGCCGGGTGCGGCTGCTCAACACCTACGGTCCGACCGAGGCGACCATCACCGCGATCGCCGGCGAGCTGAACGCCGCCGACATCAGCACCGGGGTGCCGATCGGGCGGCCGGTCGCCAACACCCGGGCCTACGTGCTCGACGACGCCCTCCAGCCGGTACCGGTCGGGGTGGTCGGTGAGCTGTACCTCGGCGGCGCCGGCCTGGCCAACGGCTACCTCAACAGGGCGGGCCTGAGCGCGGCGCGGTTCGTGGCCGACCCGTTCGGCCCGCCCGGCGGCCGGCTCTACCGCACCGGCGACCTGGTCCGCCACCGGCCCGACGGCGTCCTGGTCTTCCTCGGGCGCGGCGACCGGCAGGTCAAGATCAACGGGTACCGCGTCGAGCTTGGCGAGGTCGAGGCCGCGCTGCGCCGCGTGGACGGGGTGGCCGACGCCGCGGTGGTACCGTCCGGCCGGTCCGGGCGGCTCCTGGCCTACCTGACGCCGGCCGGCGCGCTCCCACCCACCGCCGGGCAGCTGCGCTCCGCCCTCCGGGCCCACCTGCCCGAGTACATGGTTCCGGAGCGGTTCGTCACGCTCGCGGCGTTTCCCCGTACCCCCGGTGGGAAGGTCGATTACGCCGGCCTGCCGGCGGTCGCCCCCCTGGCGCGACCCACCGCCGACGCCGCGCCGGGAGAACTGCCGCGGACGCCCGAGGAGCGCGCGCTCGCCGCGATCTGGTGCGAGGTGCTGGAGGTGCCCGAGGTGCGCCGGCACGACGACTTCTTCGCACTCGGCGGCCATTCGCTGCTCGCCACCAAGGTGCTGGCCCGGCTCAACGACACGGCCGGACGCGAGCTGCCGTTGCGGGCGATATTCGAGGCGCCGACCCTCGCCGCGCTGGCGGCACGTGTCCTCGAGGCGCCGGTGAGCCGGTCCGGGCCGATCCCGCGGGCCTCCCGGGACGAGCCGCTGCCCCTGTCCTTCGTGCAGGAGGCGATCTGGTTTCTCGAACAGTTCGAGCCGGGCAGCACCAACTACAACGTCCCCCGGGCGTTGCGGCTGCGCGGCCAGCTCGACCTGGCGGCGGTGACCAGGGCGTTCGACGACCTCGAGGTGCGTCACGAGATCCTTCGCACGACGTTTCCGGACGACGGCGACGGCGAGCCGGTGCAGCGGGTCCAGCCGCCGCGGGGGATCCCGGTGACCGTGGTCGACCAGACCGCCCTGCCCGGGACCGAGCGGGACGACTGGATCCGCGGGTACGTCCTGACCGCCGGCCAGCAGCCCTTCGACCTGGCCAACGACCAGCTGCTGCGCGTCACGCTCATCCGCCTGGCCGCCGACGACCACGTGCTGGTCGTCGTGGAACACCACCTCGTCCACGACGGCTGGGCCCAGGGCGTCTTCCTGCGCGACTTCCTTGAGCTGTACGAGGCGCACGCCGCGGGCCGGGAGCCGCGCCTGCCGGAGCTGACCATCCAGTACGCCGACTTCGCGGTGTGGCAACGCCGCATGCTGCGGGGCGCCCGGCTCGACCGGCTGCTGGACTACTGGCGGCAGCGGCTCGCCGGTGCGCCACCGCTGCTGCGACTACCGACCGACCGCCCCCGGCCCAGGGTGCTGACACCCCACGGCGGCGAGGAAACCCTCGTCATCGACGCCGAGCTGACCCGGCGGCTGCGCGGTTTCGGCCAGGAGCACGACGCCACGCTGTACATGACGATGCTCGCCGGCTTCCTCACCGTCCTCTACGGCCACAGCGGCCAGGACGACATCCTGATCGGCGCCGGCGTCGCCAACCGGCACCGGGCCGAGCTGGAGAACCTCCTCGGCATGGTCATCAACAGCATCGTGCTGCGCACCGACCTCTCCGGCGACCCGCCCTTCGTCGAGCTGGTCGACCGCGTCCGGGACACGTGCCTCGGCGCGTACGCCCACCAGGACCTGCCGTTCGAGAAGCTGGTCGAGCACCTGCGGCCGCCGCGCAGCCTCAGCCACATGCCGCTGTTTCAGGTGATGTTCAGCTTCCTCGACACGCCGATGCCGTCGCTGCGGCTGCCCGGCGTCGAGCTGGAGGTCCTCAACGCGCACAACCGGTCGGCCAAGTTCGACCTGAACGCCATCGTGATCCCCCACGCCGAGCAGCGGTTCCACGACACCGCCACGGTGGCCCGCGAAGAGCCGGAAGAGACCATCACTGTGCTGCTGGAGTACAACGCCGACCTGTTCGACGCCGCGACCGTCCGGCGGCTGCTCGACCACTACCAGAGCGTGCTGCGGGCGGCGGTCGGGCATCCCCGCCGGTCCGTCGACGAGCTCGTCGGCGCGCTGGAGCTGCCCGCGCCCGCGATGGCGAACATGACGTGACGGCCCACCCCGACGACGTCCTCGACGAGGCACGCACCGTCGACCTCACCGATCCCCGCCTGTACGCGACCGACCGGCCGGAGCGGATCTGGCGCACCTTCCGCCGCGCGGGACGGCCGGTACGGTCACCGGGGCTGCGCGAGCACTGGGCGGTCACCCGCCACGGACAGATCCGGGAGATCCTCAAGCACAGCCACCTGCTCTCCTCGGCGAAGGGCAACCACCTCGGCGAGAAGGCCACCGACGTCGTGGCGGGTGAGGCGGCGGGCGGGATGTCGCTGCTGGTCAGCGACGGACCGGAGCACGCCGCGATGCGCCGGGTGCTGGGCGCCGCGTTCACACCGAGGCTTATGCACCGGCTGACCGGCAGCACCGACGACCTGGCCCGGCGGCTGATCTCGCGGGCGGCGGACGAGCCGGTGGTCGACTTCGTCCAGGCGGTCGCCGCGGCGCTGCCGGCCGCCGTCATCTGCGACCTGCTGGGTGTACCGGAAAGCGACCGGGACCACGTCATCGGGTTGACACAGGCGGCCTTCGGCGGGTCCGGGCACGTCACCTCCCGCGATCAGATGGCCGCGCACACGCAGCTGTTCGTCTACTGTGCCGAGCTGATCGCCACCAAGCGGCGCCACCCGGGCGAGGACGTCGCGACGGTGCTGGCCACCGCCGAGGTGGACGGTAGGCCGATGAGCCGCGAGATGGCCGTGATGAACTGCCACGACCTGATCGCCGGCGGCAACGAGACCGCCCGCCACACCTCCAGCGCCGCCGCGGTCACCATGGTCACCGAACCGGCGTTCTGGCGGGACGTGCGCCAGGGACGGGCCGACGTCACCACCGCCACCGAGGAGCTTCTCCGGCACCAGACGCCGGTCAACCACATGATGCGGGTACTCGTCGGCGACCTGGAGATCGCCGGGGTCGCGATGCGCCGCGGCGAGTTCGTCACGTTCTGGGTGCGGTCGGCCAACCGCGACGAGGACGTCTTCGACAGCCCGGACGAGATGCGGGCGGCCCGGCGGCCCAACCCGCACCTCGGCTTCGGCTTCGGCGCGCACTACTGCGTCGCGGCGCTGCTCGCCCGCATCGAGGTCGGGGCGATCGTGCGCGCGCTCGTGGAGATCGTGGCCGGCGCGGAGCTCGTCGAGGAGCCGGCGCGGCTGGAGTCGAACTTCTTCCGCGGCTACCGGTCGGTGCCGATCGCGCTGCGCCGCCGGTAGCGCCGCCCCGGGGCCGGTCAGCGGGGCGGGAAGCCGGCGCGGATCGTGTCCAGCAGCTCGGCGGGGGCGTCGAGGAACCGGTTGTGCCGGCCGGGAAACACCACGAAGGTCGTTTCGCCGCTGGCCGCCCAGCCGGTCAGCTGCTCCGGGCGGTACTCGGCGTCCTCGCTCCAGCCGATCGCGGTGATCGGGCAGTGCCGCAGCGGGGCCGACGCGACGTAGCGCCGGCGCAGCTCGATGTCGTCGCGGAGCACCCGGACGTAAAGCGACACAAGGTCCGGATGCGGACTGCGGCCGAGGTCACGGATGGTCGCCTCCAGCTCCGCCGTCAGCTCGGACTCGGCCATGTCCAGCATCCGGCCGGCCGGCCCGAGCTGTGGCGGCAGCTCCGAGGAGACGAACAGCCGCGCCGGCGGCAGGCCTCGACGGTCGAGGTGAGCGGCCACCTCGAAGGCGGCGATCGCCGACCAGCAGTGCCCGAAGAACGCGACGGGGACGTCCAGGTACGGGGCGAGCCCGGCCGCCATGTCCGCCGCCAGGTCCTGGAAGGTCGCCGGCATCCGGTCCTTGAAACGGGCCAGCCGGCCGGGCAGCTCCACCGGCAGGAACTCGATCGCGTCCCGCTCGGCCGGCCAGTTGTCGAAGACGTTCGTGCCGCATCCCGCCTGGGGGATGCAGAACACCCGCCCGGCCGCCGCGGCCGAGGGCGGGCGCCGCAGCCAGACGGAGGTGGCGGCGAGCCGGCTCACGCGACCACGGACTCGACGGCGCTGAACGGGTCCGCCTCCCGCGCCGACCGCTCCAAGGTGTAGAAGCGGTGGACCTCCAGCGCGTGCGGCAGGACCGCGGGATCGGCGCTCGCGGCGGCGATGTCGATCATGGTGCGCCAGACGAAGTCGTCGCCGCCGTCGCCGCGGTAGTGCTTCTTGATGACGATGCTGAAGACCTCGTTGAACGTGTCCATGGTCAGCACGTCGGCGAGGCGGAGCAGGCCGGCCCGTTCCGCGCCGGTCAGGGCCGGCCGGGACACGAGCCGGTCGGCCGGAATGCCGGTCTCGGGGGTGCCTCCGGCGACCTTGACCAGCGAACCCGGATCGGGTGTGTCGACGAAGTCGAGCATCAGGTGGATCCGCTTGATGCCGGACAGCACCGCCACCGCGTGGATCACCGAGGCGTCGAGAAACCAGACCTCGCCCCGCCGCATCCGGTACACCGTGTTGCCCTCGCTGAAGAGGCAGGTGTCGTCGGTGGCGAGGGGGATGTGCAAACGGTGCGCGTTGCGCGACTCGTCCGGCAGGTCATCGAGCTCGAGGAGGTCACGGTGCGGGATCGCGACGCTGTTGGTCACCAGCACCAGCCGGGCGAAGCGCAGCCGGGTGAGGTCGACCGTGTCCGTGATCAGGTCCCGTAGGTAGGGGAGCCGCTCGGCGTGGGCCGTGAAGGCGGACGGCAGCTCGTGGGCGTAGTTGGTCACGACGCCGTCCCCGGTGTCGCCGCCGGGGGCCCAGAGCACGCAGCTGTTCCACGAACCGCCGAAGATGTAGTCGCTGTAGGCCTCGGACCACCGTAACGACAGGCACCGTCCGAGGTCTTCGGCGAGGCGGTCGTCGTCGAGGGAAACCGTCGCCACGTAGTGGGTCTTCATCGCGCCTCCTGGTCGTCTCCGCGTGTGTCCAGCTCCTCGGCGACCTCGTCGAGCACGGCGACCTTGCCTTCGAACGGCTCGTCGGGTCGCGGCCACTGCACGACGAGGTCGGTGACGCCCGCCTCGGCGAACCGTCCCGCCGCGTCGAAGAACGCGTCCTTCGACGCGAGGACTCCGCCCACGCTGGGACCGGCCACCAGCAGTCGACGCAGGGTCGCCGGGTCCCGGCCGACCTCGGCGCACGCCCGCTCCAACGCCGCCACCTGGCGACGCAGCACCGGCAGGGCCCGCTCGTACGGTCCGCTTTCGAACCGGTTGGGGTCACCGGTGGTCGCCCAGTACTGGCCGTAGCGGGCCGCCAGGCGCAGGCCGCGCGGACCCGAGGCCGCCACGGCGAACGGAACCCGGGGCCGCTGCCGGCACAGCGGATGGGAGTGCACCTGCTTGGCCACGTAGTACCGGCCGTCGAAGTCGGTGACCGGCTGGGTCAGGAGCAGGTCGGTGAGCCGCAGGTACTCCTCGAACCGGTCGGCGCGCTCCCGCCGGCTCCACTCGGTGCGGCGGGACATCGTCGCGTCGAAGCCTGGCGCCCCGGACCCGATCCCCAGGATGAGCCGGCCGGCGGAGATGTCGTCGAGCGCGGTGACGTCCTTGGCCAGGTGGACCGGATGCCGCAGGTTCGGCGAGGCCACCAGCACGCCGACCCGGACGCGGGCGGTGGCCAGCGCCGCCGCCGTCATCGTCGGCACCGCGGGAAACCACTCCCGCTCGCGGAACGCGCGCCAGTTCAGGTGGTCGTAGGTCCAGGCGTGGTCGAAGCCCATCTGGTCGGCCCGCTGCCACTTCTCGCGCGCGACCTGCCAGCGGTCTTCCGGCACAATCATGATTCCGAATCTCATGTCACCCTCTCGTCACGGTGACCCGGATCGATGTTGTAGTTGTACCGGAAGAGGTTGGCCGGGTCGACGCGCCGTTTGAGCGACACCAGGTCCTGCCACCGGTCGCCGTACGCCTCGCGCACACCGTCCGCGCCCTCGTCGCTGAGGAAGTTGACGTGCCTTCCCGTCCGGTGGGGAGCCAGCGCGTCGCTGAAGTCGCGCACCCAGGCAACGTGCCGCTCGCGGTCGTCGTCCGGCTCCCAGCCGGTGAAGATCTCGATGTTGTGGCCGGCGTCGCGGGAGGCGTAGGAGCTCTCCCGTGCCGGTGCGCGGCGTACCGCACCGCCCAGGTGGTAGATGGGCACCGCGGAGATCCGCGAGGTGATTCGCGAGGCGTGCGTCACGACGGTGTCGACGACGTCGTCGGTGAGCGCCGCGACGTCCGCCGACCGCCAGTAGTAGTGCCTGCCGTGGACGACGGACGCGTCCACGAGGCGCTGCAGGCCGGTGTACGGCCTCGGCGCGACGGTGTCGACGATCGGCCGGCCCATCTCGCGGAGCGGGCGCAGGGCGGCCAGCCCGTCGTCGACAGCACCCGACCAGCACAGGACCATCGCCATGATTGGTGTGCCGTGCAGCTCGGCGGGGACGGTGGGCAGCGGCGGGCACAGCCGCAGGTTGACGATCGACCCGAGCTCGTCCGGCGCGCCGGCGACGAAGTCGCGGTAGCGGGCCAGCAGTCCCGGGGCGGCGTCCATCGGGTGGATGACCATGCCGGCGACCACGGTCGGACCAACGTCGTGCAGCCGCAGTCCGAAGCGGACCACGACGCCGAAGTTGCCGCCGCCGCCGCGCAGCCCGCGCAGGAGCTCCGGATCCGTGGTGGCGTCGACCGCCACCAGCCGGCCGTCGGCGGTCAGCACGTCGGCCTCGACCAGGTTGTCCGCGGTCAGGCCGCACCGGCGCATCAGGTGTCCGATCCCGCCGCCGAGGGTATGTCCGCCCACCCCGGTGTGGCTGACGATGCCGCCGGTGACGGCGAGACCGTGCACCTGCGTCGCCCGGTCGACGTCGCCCCAGAGGGCTCCACCTTGGACATGCGCCAGCCGCCGGCCCGGATCCACCCGCACCCCGCGCAACGACGACAGGTCGACCACCACGCCGTCCTCGCAGAGCGCGTGGCCGGCCACCCCGTGCCCGCCGCCCCGCACCGCGATGGGCAGGCCGCGCTCGGCCGCGAACCGCACGGTGGCCGCGACGTCCGCCTCGTCGGCGCAGCGGGCGATCAGCGGGGGACGCCGGTCGATGTCGCCGTTCCAGAGGGTGCGCGCCTCGTCGTACCGGGCGTGCCCCGGGGTGACGACCGCACCGCGCAGGGTGGCGGCGAGCTTGTCGCGGCCGTCGATGCTCAGCTCTGCCACTGGTCCACCTTCGGGACGCGGATCGACGCCGCGACGTCGCGGACCGTGCCGGTGAGCAGCTCGGTCACGTCGGGCTCGGCACCCAGCCGCAGCGCGCACTCGTCGAGCAGCCGGAGGGCCAGCAGCGAGTGGCCGCCGAGGTCGACGAACGTGTCCAGCACGCTGACCTGTTCGGCGCGCAGCACCGTGCCGTAGATGTCGACGAGGGCCGCCTCGACCTCGTCGGCCGGCGGCACGATCCCGCGCCGCTCGTCGGTCATCTCCTGCCAGGCCCGGATCAGCGCCTCCCGGTCGACCTTGCCGTTGAGCGTGGCCGGGATGCGCTCGACCGGGACGATCCGCTCGGGCCGCATGTGGTCCGGCAGGTACGTGGCCGCGTGCCCGGCGATCGCGGTCACGTCGGCGCCGGCGGGTGCGACGAAGGCGAGGAGCCGGATCGGGTCGCCGTGGCCGAGGACCGCGCAGTCACCCACCCCGGGGTGCGCGCCGAGGACGGACTCGATCTCGCCCGGCTCGACGCGGTGGCCGCGGACCTTGATCTGGCGGTCGATCCGGCCCAGGTGCTCCAGCAGGCCGTCGTCGCGGTACCGGCACAGGTCGCCGGTGCGGTACAGGCGCGAGCCCGGCGGGCCGTACGGGTCGGCCACGAAGCGTTCGGCCGTACGCGCCGGTGCGCCCCAGTACCCGTACGCGAGGGCGATCTCGCCGCCGATGTACGCCTCGCCGGACATCCCGACCGGCACGAGGTCGAGCTTTTCGTCGAGCACGTGGATCCGGAAGTTCGGCGCGGGCCGGCCGACCGGCACGACCGGCCCGCCCATCCCGTGCGGGATGACATTGTCGGTGACCGACCCGGCCTCGGTCGGCCCGAACGCGTTGACCAGCGTGGTCGCGGGCAGGGTGGCGTGGAACGCGTCCCGGAGCCGAGGGCTCATCGACTCGCCGCCGGACAGGGCCCAGCGCAGCGTGCCGGCCGGCCGCGCGGACATCGCCTCCAGAAACGGCGTCGCCACGGTCGGTACGAGGAAGATCGTCGTCACGCCGTACCGCTCGACGACCCGCGCCAGGTGGGCGGCGTCGCGGTGCCCGCCCGGCCGGCAGATCACCAGCCGCGCGCCGTGGTACAGCGGCCAGAACAGCTCCCAGATGGATACGTCGAAGCCGGGCGAGGTCTTGAAGACCGCGCTGTCGCCGGCCCGGTAGGGGTACTCGTGCTGCATCCAGGCGATGTTGGCCAGCGCGGCGTCGGCCGGATAGGCGACGCCCTTCGGCCGGCCGGTCGTGCCGGAGGTGTAGAGGATGTGCAGCAGCTCGCCGGCGGTGCCGTGGACAACCGGGTCGGTCGCCGGGCAGCCGGCCCACGCGGCCGCGCCGGCGGCCACGTCGTGCACCCGCCAGGCGCCGTCCGGCACGCGGTCCCGGCAGGCCGGATCGGTCAGCACGTGCAGCGGCGCCGAGTCCCGCAGCATGAAGGCCAGCCGCGCGTCCGGCAGCTCGGCGTCGAGCGGGACGTAGCCGGCGCCGGTCTTCACCGCCGCGTAGATCGCCACGACCTGCTCGACGCCGCGCGTCATGCAGATGCCGATCCGGGTGCCTCGGCCGGCGCCGCCGGCGCGGAGGAAGTGGGCCAGCCGGTTGGCCCGCTCGTTCAGCTGCCGGTAGGTGACGCTGGCACCGTCCTCGTCCACCAGGGCCTCGGCGTCCGGGGTCCGCCGGACCTGCTCCTCGAAGGGGCCGGCCAGGGTCCGGTGCCGGATCTCGGGTCGCCGGTACACGTGCGGACCGCCGCTCACCGTCGGCTCCCCGCGGCGGCGATCGTCGCCGGTTCGGCCGGCGGCGGCGCCCCGGCGCGCAGCCCGTCCAACCGGGCGGCGAGCTTCCCGACGGTGGGGAGGGCGAACACGTCGTGGGGCTCCAGCCGTACGCCGAGGGTGGCGCGGACCCGGGCCACGAGCCGCGTGACGTGCAGCGAGGTGCCGCCGAGGTCGAAGAAGTCGTCCGCGGCGCCGACCCGTTCGGCGCCGAGCAGGTCCCGCCAGATAGCGGCCAGCCGACCTTCGGTTTCCGGGTGGGCCGGGGCGGTGGCCTCCTCGGCAGGCACGGGTCGCGCGGCCGGAGCGGGGGCGACCGGGTCGAGCCTGGCGGCGAGGGCGGCGACGGGGGTCTCGGGCGCGGCGACGCCGCCGGTGAGCGTCGTGAGGAAGTCGTCGAGGAAGCGTTCCATCCGGCCGGCGTCGAACAGCTCGGTGGAGTACTCGACCGCGACGCCGAGAGGGCCGTCGGCGACGTCGGAGACGTCGATGGCGATGTCGAACATCGCCGACCTGTCCGCGACCTCGACCGTCTCGACCGTCACGTCGCCCAGGCTGAGGTCGGCGCCGGTGATACCGGCCGGATGCAGCGTCAGGGTCAGCTGGAACAGCGGGTTGCGCCCGGCCACCCGCCGCGGTCGCAGCGCGCCGACCACGAGCTGGAACGGGACGTCCTGGTGGGCGGTGGCGCCGGTGACGGTGTCGTGGCAGCGGCCGACCAGCCCGCTGAACGTGGGATCGCCGCCCAGGTCGGTGCGGAGCACCACGGTGTTGCCGAAGTAGCCGGCCAGCGCCTCGATGTCCGGGCGGGTCCGGCCGGCGAACAGCGATCCGACGGGCAGGTCGAGCCGCCCGGTGTAGCGGTGCAGCACGGTCAGCAGGGCGGCCTGGAGCAGGGCCAGGAACGAGACCTGGCGAGTACGGGCGTACGCGCGCGCCGAGTCGGTCGTGTCCCTCGGCAGCCACCGGCTGACGGCGGCGCCGGCTCCGGTGGGCCGCGCGGGACGTGGCCGGTCGCTGGGGAAGTCCACTTCGGACAGGCCGCTCAGCTTGTCCCGCCAGTAGCCGAGCTGGCGGTCCAGCTCCGCTCCGGTCAGCCAGCGCCGCTGCCAGGCGGCGAAGTCCACCGGCTGTACCGGCAGCGGCGGCAGGTCCGCGGGGCGGCCGTCGACGGCGGCGGCGTACAGCGTGGACAGCTCACGGCCGACGACGGTCGCGGACCAGCCGTCGCCGACGATGTGGTGGGCCACCAGCACGAGGATGTGCTCGTCCGGGGCGATCTGGGCGGCCGCGACCCGAAACACCGGCCCGGCCGCCAGGTCGAACGGGCGGGAGCACTGGTCCTCGGCCCACCGCGCGACCCGGTCGGCGGCGAGGTCGACCAGCGGCAACGACGGGGCGGCCGGCGGCGGGTCGATCACCTGGCGGGGCACCCCGTCGCGGTCGACGAACCGGGTGCGCAGCGCCTCGTGCCGGGCCACCAAGGCCTGCAGGGCCTGCCCCAGCGCCGGTACGTCGAGGTCCCCGCGCAGCCGGAGCGCGACGGGTATGTGGTAGGAGGTGGTGGGGTTGACCTGGTGGATGAACCAGACCGCCTCCTGCTGGTAGGTGCACGGCATCTCCCCGTCGCGGGGCACCGGGACCAGCGGCGGCGGCGCCGGGGCGGCCGGCTCCCCGGGGGCGAGCGCGGCGGCCAGCTCCCGCGCGCTCGGGTGGGAGGCGAGCGTGCCGATGCTGGCGCCGTCGATGCGGCCGGCGGCGCGGACCGCGTCGAAGGAGTCTCCACCCAGCTCGAAGAAGCTGGTGGTGACGTCGACCTCGGCGAGGCCGAGCACGTCGCGGTAGACCGCGGCGATCGACGCCTCCAGCGCGGTGGCGGCGGCGGTGTCCCGCGTGCCCGGGCCGGCGCGGCGGACCGGGGCCGGCACCGCGAGGGGGCCGGCGGCCGAGGCGACGGCGCCGATCCGTTCAGCCGTGGCCATCGCCTCGAGCGTGGCGTCCAGCCGGGCACCGACCTCGTCGACGAAGCCGGGTTCGAACCTGTCGCGGTGGGTGACCAGCTGCACCGTCGCGGTTTCGGGGGCGATCGTCAGCGCCACCGGATGGCTGATCTTCTCGTGCAGGGTGACCTGGCGGAAGGTCAGGCGGTCGCCGCCGTCCACGACCGACGGATACGTCTCCAGGGAGATGGTGCTGTCGAACAACGGCCGTCCGGAGACCCCGACCCACTTCTTGATGTCGACCAGCGGGGTGTGTTCGTACCGGCGCGTCCGGGCGAACATGTGCTGGACGTCGCGCAGCCAGATGCCGAGGTCGCCGCCGTCCGGCACCGTGATCCGGGCGGGCAGCGTGTTGGCGAACATCCCCACGATCCGGTCCACCCCGGCGAGCTCGGCCGGCCGGCCCGAGGCGACCGCGCCGAAGGTGACCTCCGCCGTGTCGGTGTACCGGCGCAGGACGACCGCCCACGCGGCCTGGATCAGCGTGCCGACGGTGACGCGGTGCCGGGCCGCCGCCTCGCGTAGCCCGCCGGCGACGGGTGCCGCCAGCGCGGTGTGGCGCTGGTCGACCGCGCCGGTGCCGCCCCACGGGCTGTCCGGCTTCAGCGCGCTCAGCCGGCTCGGGGTGACCCCGGCCAGCAGATCGACCCAGAAGGACCGCGCCGCCTCCGGGTCCTGGCGCTGCAGCCAGGCGATGTGGCCGCGGAAGGGCGGGGAGGGCGGCGGCGGTGGCCCACCGGCGGTCAGCCGCCGGTAGTGGGCCAGCAGGTCGCTGAGGAAGATGCCCACCGACCAGCCGTCCATCAGCAGGTGGTGGAACGTCCAGGTGAGGTAGTGCCGGTCGGGGCCGAGCCGGATCAGGTGCAGCCGCTGCAACGGCGCGGCGGTCAGGTCGAAGGCGGCGGCGCTGTCGTCGGCGCGCACCTGTTCGAGCCGCTTGTCCCACTGCCGCTCGTCGACGTCGGACCAGTCGTGCCGGTGCACCGGCAGGGTCACGGCGCGGTGGACGACCTGCAGCGGCTTGTCCAGCCCCTCCCAGTGGAACGAGGTCCGCAGTGCGGGGTGCGCGTCCACGACCGCCTGCCACGCGCGTACGAGGGCGTCGGGGTCCAGCGGTCCGTCGGCCCGGTACGTCTGCTGGCTGAGGTACATGTCGGCCGCGCCGTCGTGCACGCTGTGCAGGAGCATGCCCCGCTGCAGCGGCGTGAGCTCGTAGATGTCCTCGACGTTGCTGATGCCCACCGGTGTGCTCCCTACTGTCGGATCGCGACGGGCCAGCTCACGCCAGGTCCCGGGTGATGGTCCGGGTCACCTGGCGCTCGCCGTCGGCGTCGAAGAAGTGCCCGCCCGGCACCACGTCGAGGTCGAACCGCGCGGACGTCTCCTGCCGCCAGCCGGCCGCCTGCCGAGGGGAGGCCTGGGAGTCCTCGGTGCCGACGAAGGCGCGGATCGGCACGTCCAGCGGTGTGGCCGGAGCGAAGTCGCTGGTGCTGAGCACGGTCAGGTCGGCGTCCAATGTGGGCAGCAGGGCCGCCAGCAGCGTCCGGTCGGCGAGCACCTCGGGCGGGGTGCCACCCATCTCGCGCAGGTAGCCTTCGAGCCCGTCGCTGCGGCCCTCCCACAGCCAGGTCCCCGTGTCGTACACCGGCGCCGGGTCGCACGCCGTGTAGAGCTGGACGGGCATGGGCAGCCCGCGGTCACGCAGCGCGTGCGCGAGAGTCCAGATCACCCGCGAGCCCATGCTCGCGCCGTAGCAGGCGTACGGCCGGCCCAGCAGCGGCTCGATCACCTCCACGAGGTCGTCGACCAGGGGTGTCATCCGGGTGTACGGCAGCTCGTAGAAGCGGTCCGCCCGGCCGGGCAGCTGCACGGCGATCGGCTCGATGGCGGGCGGCAGCAGCTGGGACCACCGCCGGTACGCCGCCGCGCTGCCACCCGCGTGGTGCAGGCACAGCAGCTGGACCTCCCCGGGGCTGTCCCGGGGGCCGAACCGCTTGAGCCAGCGGCGGTCACCCGACACGGCCTGCAACATCACGTCCCGCTCCCTGGAGTCGACGCGGGCGCGAGGGCCCGCCGCTCCCGCTCCGCCACGGCGACCATCCGGAGCTCGGCCGTGTACCGCGCGCCGTCCGCGTCGCGCAGCCAGAGCTGGTCGAGGTCGGGCAGCATCTCGGTGAGGGTGACCGTGGCGCCCATGCCGGACTCGGCGGTCCGGCGGATCATCTTGGCGAACATGGTCACCAGCGGAAGGCTCCGCAGGTCCACCGCCACCGGCTTGGTCTCCACCGGCACCCGGCAGAAGAACCGCTCCGGCAGCCCCTGCTCGTGGCGCCACCGCCGGGCCCGCGCGTACCGGGCCCGTTCGTCGAGGTCGAACGCCCAGGCCGGCGCGGAGGCCGGAAACTTCCACGTCTCGCGGCCGACCACCAGCCGGTCGATCGCGACGCGCGGTAGGTAGCGGTCGTCGTCGAAGGGCCGGAACCCGTTGACCACCACCAGGCTGATCAGCTCGCCGACCACGTCCAGGAACCGGTGGTCCCCGCCCCCGACCGGGTCGTGCACCACCAGGTCGCCGTCGCGGCGGCGCACCGTCAGCTCACTGCCGTATAGCAGCTTGGCGCCCGGCGGCGGCGACATCGACTCGTGGCCCACGCACAGGTACGTGTAGATCGGCAGCATCAGCTCCGGAGCGCGGGCGAACCGTGAGGTGATGGCCAGCGGTGAGCCGCGCGGCGGGATCGTGAAGATCCGCTCGTGCAGGTCGCTGGCGAGGGCCGCCGCCCGCAGACGGTCGGGATCGGGGTGCTGCGCCGGGAAGATCTGGCTCTCCAGCGTGTTCGTGGCGCAGTGCAGCTCGCCCAGGACGATGTCGACGTCACCGGTGGCGAGGCCGGACTCGTCGGCGGTGGCCAGCATGAGGTCGGGTGAGAACCAGCGCGCACCGCTCCACCGCGGCGGCCCGGCCGGAAACTCCCGGGCGACCGCCTCGCCGATCGCGGTGGCTGACACCAGGTGGTGCCGCCGCCCACCGGCCGTCGCGGCGGGCAGGTCGACCACCCGCCGCCAGCGGTCCTGGAAGTCGGCGACCACGCCGTCGACGATCGCCGAGCGCACCGGCTCCCGGGACGGGACCAGCACCTCGGGCATGACGACCGACAGCAGGTGCAGCATCGGCACCGCGTCGCCGCCGAGCCGGCGCAGCTCGCTGTCGTACGCCCGCTGGGCCCGCCGCTCGTACCGGTCGGCGACCGCGTTGGCCAGCCAGGCGGCGCTGTCCAGCACGAGCTTCAGCGGCGGCGCGAGGCGGTCGAGCAGTGACCGTCCGATGTGGACCTCGCCGGCCCGGATCACGTCCTCGTACACGATCCGGCGGCCGGCGTACGGCTGGCCGGAGTGCCGGTCCGCCGAGCTGCCGGTGAGCCGCTCGAACGTCTCGCCGATCGCCTGGTTGGCCGCCAGGAGCCGGTCCGGATCCCCGGCCGCCCGCGCCACCGCGTCGCGCGCGCGGACCAGCTCGTTCAGTGGGGCCATCGCCCGGGCCCGTACGGCGCCGTCGCCGATCTCGCCGATCCGCTCCGCCAGAAGCCGCTCGGGCCAAACCGACACGGGACCCTTCAGGTCGATCCGGATCGCGCCGGCCTCGCGGAGCCGCAGCAGCGCCGCCGTCGCCGCGGGATCGGGCGGGTCGCCGGTGACGTCCCGCACGGTGTGCCGCCCGTCGCACCGCCGCAGGACCTCCCGCTCCGCCGGCGACAGCGCCATCGGCTTGCGCAGCGGCATCCGCAGGGTCGCACCGACCAGCCGGGTCGACAGCGCTGCGGCCGGCCGCAGCCACGGCCACACCTCGGGCCAGCTCGCCACCAGGTCCGCGACCGCGTCGAGGGCCCAGTACTCGAAGTACGTGGTGCGGCGGGCCAGCGGGCGCGGCGCGGGCCGCACGGACACGCCGACGTCGTCGGGCACGATCCGGGCCCAGCCGATCGGGCCGAAGAAGCCGATGCTCTCGTTCTTGAGGCAGTAGCGCTGAAGGTAGGTGGCGATCGTCACCTCGTGCTGCCGCCCGCGGGAGGTCCGCGCCTCGCCGGCGACCGCCTTGTCCAGGCAGGTGCTCACCAGGCCCGGGTTCTGCCAGGTGACCGCCTCCCGGAAGGCGCCTTCGCCCGCGGTGTGCCGCATCGTGGCGGAGAGCCGGGCGGTCGCGGCGGCGAAGACCTTCTCGTACTGCTCCCGCGTGGCCGGGACGCCCGGGTCGAGCTGGTCCGCGGCGGCGGCGAGCTCGTCGTCGCAGATATCGTGGAACCGCCGCGCCGGGAAGCCGGCGCCGCGCAGCGCGACCTCGCGCCACACCGACCAGCCGGTACCGCCGAGCGGTACGAGGGGGTCCCGCGCCGTCACCGCGGCTCCCCGATCTCGCTCAGGATCGCCTCGAGCTCCTCGGCGCCGGACAGCTCGCCCTGCCGGCTCAGCACCAGCAGCGCCAGGCTCTCCACCGTGGGCGAGCCGAACACCTCCCGCAGCGGCAGCTCCACGGCGAACTCGTCCCGGATCCGCGCGGTCAGGGTGGTCGCCAGCAGGGAGAAGCCGCTCAGCTCGAAGAAGGTGTCGTGGATGCCGACCCGCTCGACCTTCAGCAGCTCCTCGAAGATCTCGGTGAGCCGGCGTTCCATCGGGGTGCGGGGCGCCACGTAGGTCTGCTCCTGGTCGTCGAGCTCGCCGGCGACCGGAAGCAACCCGAGGTCGTAGTCGCCGTCGGGCGTGCGCGCCAGCGTGTCGACGGCGAGGAGCTGCCGGGGGATCAGGTACTCGGGCAGGCGCACCACGAGGCCGCGGCGGATCTCGGCGGCCTGTGAGGCGTCGACGCCGGTGACGTAGCCGACGAGCGGGGCGGCGCCGTCCTCGCCGGCCGCCTCGGTCACCACGGCGTCCGTCACGCCCGGCATCTCGCGCAGCGTGGCGACCGTCTCCAGTGGATCGGCGGTCAGGCTGGCGCCGGCCCGGGCGACGAACTCGAGCGTGCCGTCGGCCCAGCGGCGGGCCAGGTCTCCGGTCCGGTAGCCGCCGAAGCACAGCTCGGCGACCTCGCCGACCGCGGCGGTCTGGCCGGTCGGGTGCACCAGCCGGCCCGGCGCGCCGGCCAGCTCGGTGCCCAGCGGCACCCGTAGCGGTGCGGTGGCCAGCCGCCAGCCGTCCGGTATCTCGTGTGCGGCCAGCGGTCGGCCGTCGCGACCGGTCCGGTAGACGCCGGTGAACCGGCAGCCGGGGCAGCGCGCCCGCAGCGCCTCCACGTCGTGGGCGAGCAGGTCGCCGGCGTTGTCGACGATCGCGTGCCGCAGCGCCGGCAGCGGCCCGGCCAGCGCGCGCAGCCGCGGCGGGGTCAGGTAGGCGACGCTGATCTCGTGGCTGCGCAGCCAGGCGGTCGCGTCGCCGCCGGCCGGCGGCAGGTAGAGGGTCGCGCCGGCGGCCAGCGCGGTCGAGATCGCCGAGACCACCGTGCCGGGTCGGTGGGACAGCGGCGCGATCCGGTCGTCGCCGGTGAGCCCGAGCCGGCCGGCCGCCCAGTCGCCGTCGAACGGGAGGTGCCCCGGCGGCGCGCCCGGCGGGTCGCTCAAATCGAGCGAGCCGTCGGCGACGTCGAGCACCGCCGACACACCGAGGTACCGCACCGGCACCTGCGCGTCGGCCTCGATCACGGAGTACGGCACGCCGGCCCTGACGCAGGCCAGGACGGCGGCGACGAACCCCGCGGTGGGGCGCCGGACCAGGCCGACCGTCGCCGGCACCGGCAGGCGCGCCGCGATCAGGTCGGCGGCGCGGCTCAGCCACCCGTACGTCCACCGGCCGTCCGCGTCGACCACGGCGGTCCGGTCGGGGGAGGGAGCGGCCCGCCGCGCCGCCACGGCCTCCACAGTGGACACCGCGGGTGCCGGCGCGGACGGCTGGAGCTCGTAGTCCAGCAGGGTTCGCGTGGGGTCGTCGACGGCGGCGCGCAGCAGCGCCGTCAGGTGCGCCAGGAGGGCCCGCATCATCGCGCCGTCGAAGCGGTCGGCGTTGAAGTCGAGGTGGAGCTGGAGGGTGCCGTCCACCTCCTGCGCGTTGCACATCAGGTCGAACTTGCTCGGCAGCTTCGGGGCGTCCAGCGGCTCGATCGTGACACCGTCGACGCGCTCGGCCTCCGGTGGGCCGATGACGTTCAGCATCACCTCGAACAGCGGCGTACGCCGCGGGTCCCGGACCACCTGGAGCTGCTCGACGAGGGCGTCCATCGGTGCCTCGGCGTGCGCGTACGCGTCGAGGGAGACCTGGCGTACCCGGGCCAGCAGGTCGGCGAACGTGGGGTCGCCGGACAGGTCGACGCGGATCGGGAGCGTGTTGACGAAGAACCCGATCAGCAGGTCGGTGCCGGCGCCGGTGCGGCCGGCGACCGGCACACCGATCACGACGTCCCGCTGGCCGGACCAGCGGGCAAGCACAGTGGAGAGTGCGGCCAGCAGTGCCATGAACTGGGAGACGCCGTGCTTGCGGCACAGCTCGCGCAGCGCGGTGGTCTCGGGCTCGCCGAGCGTGGCGGCGATCCGGTCGCCGGACTGCCGGGCGCCCGCCCGGCGGCGCGCGATCGGCAGGGTCAGCGCCGGCGGCGCGCCGTCCAGATGCCGCCGCCAGTAGGCCACCTCGCGCTCCAGGGTCTCCCCGATCAGGTGGCCCCGCTGCCACACGGCGTAGTCGCGGTACTGCACGGGCAGCGGCGGCAGGTCGGCCCGGTCCACGTCGCCGCCGGCCTCGTACAGGGCGAGCAGCTCGCGCACGAACAGGCCGACCGACCACGCGTCGGAGACGATGTGGTGCATCGTGACGGCTAGCACGTGCGTCGTGGCGTCCAGCCGGACCAGCAGGCACCGGAACAGCGGTCCCGCGGCGAGGTCGAAGGGCGTGGCGGCCTGCTCGTCCGCGAGCCGCCGCGCGAGGTCGGCGCCGTCCGGCGCGCCCGTGAGGTCCCGCACCGGCAGCCGCCAGTCGCCGGCCAGCTCGTCGACGAGCTGCACCGGGCGACCGTCCACAGTGGGAAACCTGGTGCGCAGGGTCTCGTGCCGCGACAGGATCGCGCGGACGCTCGCCTCCAGGGCGGCGACGTCGAGCGGTCCGGTGAGGCGCCGGCGACCGTGCACGTTGTAGGCCGCGCCGGGCAGGAGCTGGTTCTCCAGCCACAGCCGCTGCTGGTCGAAGGAGAGCACCGGCTCGGCCCCGGCCGGTCGGGGCGTGACCACCCGGGACTCGGCCGAGGACCGGGTGGCCACGGCGGTCGCCAGTGCGGCCGCCGTGGGCGCTTCGAAGAACTCCTTCACCGGCAGGGTGACGCCGAGCGTCTTGCGGATCCACGCCATGACCTTGATCGCCAGCAGCGAGTGGCCGCCCAGCGCGAAGAAGTCGTCGTGCACGCCGAAGTCCGAGCGGCCGAGCAGCTCGCGCAGGATGGCGAGGACCGCCTCCTCGTACGGCGTGCGCGCGGGAGTGGCGCGGCCTGCGGGGATCGGAGCCTGTGAAGGATGCGCCATGGACTGGAAGCTACGTGCCGGCCTCCCTCGCGCGGATGTCACACAAACCTGGGTCGGTTCCCCGGTTTCGGGGACACCCGGTCGCCGGGTCGGCGTGGCTACGTTGCTGACGAGCCCGGTCAGCCACCCCGCCGACAGAAACGAGCTGAGCCATGACCGACACCGACCGCGCGCGGTTCGCCCTGAGTGCCGAGGAGCAGGAGACCTTCTGGAAGCAGGGGTTCCTCGGACCGTTCCGCGTTGTGGAAGAGGCGGAGATGCTGGCCGGCTGGCGGGCCGAGCGGCTGGCCCTCATGGACCGCAGCAAGGCCATCTACACCGAGGAGTGGGCGGTCTCGGGAAACACCAACATCTCCAACTACGACCGGCATATGGACAGCGAGTTCCTCGCCGACCTGATCATGAACCCGCGGGTCACCGACCGGGTGGCCAGCGTGATCGGACCGGACGTGCTGTGCTGGCGTACGGAGTTCTTCCCGAAGTACCCCGGGGACGAGGGGACCGACTGGCACCAGGCCGACACGTTCGCCAACGCGTCGGGCAAGCCGCAGATCGTGTGGCCGCAGGACGCCGGGTTCGGCGGCACGATCACCGTGTGGATGGCGTTCACCGAAGCCACCATCGACAACGGTTGCCTGCAGTTCATCCCCGGTTCCTACACCCGGATGAACTACGACGAAACCAAGATCATGGAGTACCAGCCGGACCGGATCAACCAGGAGACCAAGCAGGGCGTCCGCCGGGGGTTCTTCGGCTACGACTACCGGCAGCTGCAGATCGACCCGGACTTCACACCGGACGAGTCCCAGGCGGTGCCGATGGTCATGCGACCAGGTGAGGCGGCGATGTTCTGGTCGACGCTGATGCACGCCTCCCACCCGCACGCGGGTAGGACCGACGCGATGCGGTTGGGCTTCGCCGCGCGGTACGTGCCCACCTCCGTACACGTCTACCCGGACACCGACGTGGTCGAGGAGTACGGCGGCAAGGTCAGCCTGGAGCGCTACGGCGCGGTGGTGGTCAGCGGGGAGAACCGTTACGACCACAACCGGATCGCCACCCACACCACCACCGGGCATCCGTTCCGCAAGGCCTGACCCGGCGGTGGAGGAGCTACGGGCGGCGATGGCCGTCCTGGTCGAGGCGATCCGCCAGCTGGAGGGCCTGACCCGTCAGGTCGGACCGTTCGCCCTGCCGGCCGACACCTGCGACCGCGCGCCGGAGGTGGTCTCGGCGGTCTGCCGCACGCTGAACGTCCCGCTCACCTTCGACGCGCCGGACGGCACGCGCGACTTCGCCGTCGCCACGCTCGCCACGGAGATCCGTGGGGCGCAGCGAAACCCGGTGATCGTCGGCGCCCGCGGCGACCACCTGAGCCGGCTGGCCGCGGTGGCCCGGGAGCTGCGCGACGAGGAGAACCGCCGCTACCGCGTGCACACCGTGCGCCGGCCGGACGGCACCCTCATCTCGGCCCTGGACGGCGGTCCGGACGACGGCCCGTGCATCCTGTTCTCGCCGGCCTGCGCGATGAGCTACCGGCTCAGCCTGCCGTGGATCCGGGCGTTGAGCGTCCGGTACCGCTGCGTGGTGCCGCAGACCCGGGGCACCAGCGAACGGATCGATGATCCCGAGGACTTCGACCGGCGCGGCTGGGGCGTCGCCAAGCAGGCCGAAGACCTGATCAAGCTGACCGACGCGCTCGCTACCGGGCCGGTGCACCTGATGGGCCTGTGCGGCGGGGCGGTCCCGGCGCTCGTCATGGCGGCCGCGGTGCCCGACCGGGTCATCTCGCTGAGCACCTGGCACGCCGACCTCGAGCTCGGTGACGAGGCCGAGAAGACCGACCACCAGGTCAACCTGCGCGCGCTGCTCGACCTCGCCGGCGAGTCCCGGGACACCGCCGACTGGATGCGCGACCGGCTGACCAGCGGCCCGATGACCGGTGTCCCGGCGGGGGTGGGTCCGCTGGTGGTCCGCCCGTACGCCACCGCCGAGCTGTTCTACCGGTACGCCAAGCTCACCGCGGCCACCATGCACTGGGACTCCCGCCGGACGGCGCGCGGCGTCAGCCAGCCCTGCCTGGTGGTCACCAGCCGGGACGACCACACCGCGCACCCCGCCGGGTCGCGCCGGCTGGCCGAGATCCTGCCGGACGCCCGGCTGGTGATGACGGACCACGGCACCCATCTGGACGCCTTCGACGCGACCCCGGAGCAGGTCGCCTGCCTGGCGTCGTTTCTCGCGTCGACCCCCGCTTTACGGGACGCCCGGGCGACCGGGCCGGACGCTTAGGTTGAGGATCGTGGCCGGCGCCGACGACTACGTCGCACCCCGCACACCGCTGGAGCGCGAGCTCGCCGGCGTGCTCGAGCAGATGCTCGGCATCGACCGGGTCGGCGTCTACGACAGCTTCTTCGAGCTGGGCGGCTTCTCCCTGCTCGCCAACCAGCTCACCGCCCGGATCGCCGCGCGCTACGGCGTGCGGCTCGCCCTGCGGAACGTGTTCGAGTGCCCCACCGTGCACGAGCTGGCCGGGTTCATCGTCCGCGCGCGGGGCGAGCGCCTGGAAATGGAGGCCGGAACATGACCACGCCGCTTCCCCCCTGGACCCTGCCGGAGGCCGAGCCCGGCCGCGGCCGGCAGACGCGCGCGCTGCCCGCGCCGGTGAGCGACGACCTCCTGCTCGCGTGCTGGGTCGCGGTGCTGGCCCGGTGCGTCGGCGAGCCGGAGGTCAGTACGGCCGTGGTGAGCGCCGCCGGAGCCGTCGACCGCGTCACCGGCGTCGCCGGCGACACGAGCTGGGCCGAGCTGGCCGGCGGGCTGCGCCGCACCCCGCTGGCCGGCCGGGCGCACAGCGCGGTCGACCCGCACGACGTCGCCGCCCCCGGCGTGGCCGCGCTGCTGATCCAGATGGACCGGGCGGGCGCGGAGATCAGCGTCGCCTACGACACCGCCCACGTGTCCCACGCGGCCGCCGACCGGGTGCTGGGATATCTGGTGCACGCGCTGACGGCCGCGGCGACGGCGCCGCAGGCGCGGATCGACCTGTCCGGCATGCTCGGCGCCGAGGAGCGCCGCCGCCAGCTGGAGGAGCTGTGCGGACCGCGGGTCGACAACGGCCCGGACGGTTTCGTCCCGGCGTTCCGGGCCCGGGCCGCGGCACACCCGGACCGGCCGGCCGTGCGGCACCGCGACCGGGTGCTGACCTACGCCGAGCTGGACCGGGCCTCGGAGCGGGTCGCCAGGCACCTGCGCGCCGGCGGTGTGCGCGCCGGACAGGCGGTGGCCGTGGTCAGCGACCGGCACCTGGACTGGGTCGTGGCCATGCTCGGCGTGCTCCGGGCCGGCGCGGTCTACCTTCCGGTCCGGCCCGACTTTCCGGCCTCCCGGGTGGAGGACCAGCTGACCCGGGCCGAGTGCGCCGTGGCGGTGACCGACGCCAGCGGACGTCCGCTGATGGCCGCCGTGTCCGGGCTGGGCACCTGGCGAGGCGACGTGGTGGCCATCGACGAGCTGCGCGACCGGTACCCGGCCGAGGTCGACCTGCCGGTACCCGCCCTGACGCAGCCGGCCTACGTCTACTTCACGTCGGGCTCGACCGGCCGGCCCAAGGGAGCCCTCTGCGCCCACGACGGGATGATCAACCATCTCTGGTCCAAAGTGGACGACCACGGCCTCGGGCCGGACGACGTGGTGACCCAGACCGCCTCGCAGTGCTTCGACATCTCGCTGTGGCAGGTCTGCGCACCGTTGCTGGTCGGCGGCACGTCGGTCGTGGTGGACATCGACGAGCAGCTCGACGTGCCGGCGTTCGCCGCGCTGCTGTCCCGGCACCGGGTGACCACGATCCAGATCGTTCCGTCATACCTGGAGGTCCTCCTCGCCCACCTGGAGACCGGTGCCGTCGCGCTGCCCCGGCTGAAGTCGGTGTCGGTGACCGGCGAGGCGCTCAAGGCCGATCTCGTGCGCCGCTGGTTCGCGGTCGTGCCAGGGGTGCGGCTCGCCAACGCGTACGGGGCGACCGAGGTCTCCGACGACACGATGCACGAGATCCTGGACGGGGCGCCGGCGCGGGACCTGGCGGTGGTCAACGTCGGCCGGCCGCTGCGCAACATGCGGGTCTACGTGGTGGACGACGAGCTGCGCCTGGTACCGGAGGGCGCCCGCGGCGAGATCGTCTTCGCCGGCGTCTGCGTCGGCCACGGCTACATCAACGACCCGGAGCGGACCGCCGAGGCATTCCGCGACGACCCCTACTTTCCGGGCGAGCGGCTGTACCGCTCCGGCGACCTCGGCCGGTGGCTGCCGGAGAAGCGGCTGGAGTTCCTCGGCCGCCGCGACGAGCAGGTCAAGCTCCGCGGGCTGCGGGTCGAGATCGGCGAGATCCAGGCCGCCCTGCTGCGCGTCCCCGGCATCTCCTCCGCCGCCGTGGTGACGGTCGGCGAGGGCAACGCGGCCCGGCTGGTCGGCTTCTACGTGTCCGAGCAGGAGCTGGCCTCGGTCGACCTGCACGACCTGCTCTCCGCCCGGCTGCCCGAGTACATGGTCCCGGCCCACCACTTCCGGCTGGCGGAGCTGCCGCTGAACGAGAACGGCAAGACCGACAAGCGACAGCTCAAGGCGCTGGCGGCCGAGCTGGCCACCGGGATGCACGCCTTCGAGCCACCGCGCTCCGAGGCCGAACAGCGGCTGGCCGTGCTCTGGGCCGAGGTTCTGGGGATGGCGGCCGGGCGGGTCGGGCGGTACGACAACTTCTTCGACCTCGGCGGTACCTCGCTGTCGGCGATCCACCTGCTGATGCGCCTGCGCAACCAGCTGTCGCAGACCGATGTGCTGATCGCCCCGGTGCTCAAGGACCAGGCCCGCCTGCTGGAGGCGGCCGGCGAGGCGGGCCAGGCCCGGCTGCTGCACGAGTTCGGGTCGGCCGCCGCCGACCGGCCGGTGCTGGTCTGCCTGCCCGACGCCGGCGGCAACGCGATCAACTTCCAGCACCTGGCCGACACCGCGGCCGGCCGGATGCGGGTGCTGGCGGTCGAGCTGTCCGGGCACGACCTGGCCCGCCCGCGGGACGAGCTGGTCGCCCTGCCGCGCCTGGCCGAGCGGCTCGCCCGGGAGCTGAGCGCCGGGTCCGAGCTGTACCTCTGGGGCCAGGGGGCGGGCGCCGCCGCGGCGCTGGCCACCGCGCGGGCACTGGAGCGGGCCGGGGCCCCGGTCGCGGGTGTGATGGTCGCCTGGGACACGACGATGCCCGCGGACATGCCGTACTCCGCGGTCGCCGACCTCGCCGACGACGAGGTCGCCGACCGGCTGCGCCGCCGGCACGCCTACGTCGAGGTGGACGGCGCGGCGCCGGGCCGGCTGGCGTTCGTGGCCCGGGCGTACCGGCACGACTGGACCGAGGCACTGCGCCTGCTCGACGCCCTCGCCGGCGATCCGGGGCTCAGCTGCCCGGTCACCGAGCTGACGCTCGGCTCGGCGCGCCCCCGGCTGCGCGGCGACCTCGCCACGGTGGCGCACGACCACCTGCCCAACGCGGCGGGAGACGTGGCGCGCCACGATCCTGAGCTGATCCTCGCCCTGACGGACCGGTGGCGCGGCCGGATCCCGGCCGAGGCGTGACCCGGGCCGGCCGGGTGGCGCGCCTCCTACGCGGCCGGTACCGGGTCGCCGACCACCTCGGTCAGCCGCCGCCGCCCCCAGCGCAGCCACGTCCACCCCCGGTGCCGGCCGGGGCGCGACACCTCGAACGGCTCGGGACCGCCGGTCACCCGGCGGTGCGCCCGCGTGTCGAGCCAGGCGTCGTCGTAGACGGTGTCGAGGTAGCGGTCACCCTGGTCCGGCAGCATGACCACGGCGCGGGCGCCCGGATGGCGGGCCGACCACCAGCGGGCCACCGCCAGCGCGGCCCCCGAGGTGGGCCCGTGGAAGAGCGCGTGCCCGCGGTGCAGCCGCCGCGTCTCGCGGTACGCCAACCCGGCCGGGCACCAGTGCACCTCGTCGAACGCGGTGTGGTCGAGGTTCGCCGGCTGGACGCTGTTGCCCAGGCCCCGCAGCTCCCGGCGCTCGTCGGGCTGCCCGAACAGCACGCTGCCCGGGGTGTCAACCGCGATCGCCGACACCTGGCCGCCGTGCGCGCGCAGGGCGGCGACGGTGCCGCACATGGACCCGCCGGAGCCGACCGGACCGATCAGCGCGTCGACCCGTTCGAGCCGGCTGATCAGGTGTTCGGCCACCGTCACGTACGAGCCGGGGTTGAGCGGGTTGTCGTACTGCCGCGGCCAGAAACTGTCCGGATGCCGCTCCCGGACCAGGGCCAGCCTCGACAGCCGCACCGTCTGGAACTCGCCCAGCGCGGACGGCGTGTCACACATCTCGACGGCGGCGCCGAGGTCGGTCACCCGCCGGCACAGCCGGGCGTCCATCGCCGGATCGGTGACCAGCGTCAGCCGGCGGCCGACGAGGGCCGCCTTCATCGCCAGCGCCAAGCCGAAGGTTCCGCTGGTGGACTCGACGATCATGGTGTCCGGCCCGATCTCTCCCGCGGCGATCGCGGTCTCCACGATGTGGTGGGCGGGCAGCATCTTCATCAGCGTGAACGACGCACCCCACAGGTCGCCGCCGAGCGGTACGACGCGCGGCAGCAGGTCGGCGGTGACGGCGTCGACGGCGGGCCCGGCGGATACGGCCGTGACGTCGCTAGTCAGGTCCATGTCCGAGCACCATAAGCGGGCGGGCCGGCCCCGCCGATGTCGCGGAAAGCGGGGACGCCGGGCCGCCTGTCCATCGATCATGTGACAGTGGCGCCGCGGCCGCCCCGAATAGTCTTCGAGCGGGTCCCGTCCGAGGTCCGGGAGGCCACCGATGCCGCAGCGCCCGAAGCAGCCCAACGCCTGGCTGTCCCGCGAGCCGTCGCCCGCCGCGACCGGCCGGATCTTCCTGATCCCGTACTCGGGGTGCGGCGCCGGGCTCTACCGGCAGTGGCCGCAGCAGCGGGACGGCGTCGAGTTCGTCCGGGTGCGGCTTCCCGGTCGGGAGACGCGGATGGCGGAGCCGACGTTCCAGTCGTACCAGGAGCTGGCCACGGCGATGATCCCCGCCATCGAGCCCTACCTGGACGTGCCGTTCGGCTTCTTCGGCCACTGCTCGTCGGCGCTGGTCTCCTACGAGGTGTCGGCGCGGCTCATGCGGACCGGCCGGCCGATGCCCGCGCGGCTGTACGTGTCCGCCGAGGTGGCACCGCAGGACGGGCCGGTCGGGACCTTCTTCGACATGACCGACGAGGAGCTCGGCGGGGAGCTCGACGGGCTGATCCGCCAGCAGGGCGGGCTGCCGAGCCCCGAGCTGATCGAGCTCTACCTCGAAGTGCTGCGGGCCGACGTCGAGGCCAACAAGCGGTACGTCGTGCCCGACCCGTCCCGCCTGTCCTGCCCGATCACGGCGATCGGCTGGACCGAGGACAAGGCCATGCCGTTCTCCACGATGGGTGGGTGGGCCGCCTGCGGCGACACCGACTCCGTACTGCTGGAGGGCACCCACCACCGCTTCATCGAGGCTCCGGCGGAGCTGGTCGACCTGCTCTGCGCCGGCCTGCGGGTACCGGTGCGCTGACCGCCGGCGTCAGGCCGCGAGGGTCCGGTACAGGTGGGTCTGGCCGGGCAGGTCCTCGGTCAGGCGCACCGCCCGCGAGAGCCGGGAGCGGTACTGCCGCTCACCAGGATCCAGCAGGATGCCGACCATGGTGCCGCTGTGGCACGCCACCAGCCCCAGCCCGCCGACGAACCGGCAGATCTCCCGCAGGGCCGCGAAGTTGCGGTTGGGCATCCGGACCTGGTTGAGCGCGGCGCTCGCACTGCTGATCCGGCCGACGGTGGCCAGGTCGCCGGCGCCGACGGCGTGGCCCAGCTCGTCCAGCAGCCGCGCGTACTGCCGCCGCCGGGCCGGGCTGTAGCCGGACGCGCGCCGGTTGAACGCCACCGTGTCCACGAACCCGCCCTGGTCGACCGCCACCACCTGCAACGCGGGCAGCCGGCCCAGCGTCCGCAGGTGCGCGCCGCGGCGATGGTCGAACGCCACGATCCCCGGGTACATGACGCCGTCGGTGGGCTCGATGGCGGCCAGCATCTCGCCCAGCCGGGCGGCCGGCACCGACCGCTTGACCGCCGCCAGCACGGCCCGGGCCGTGGCCACCAGATCCGCCGAGGAGCTGGCCAGGCCCTTGCCCACGGGGATGCTGGTGCGCAGCACCAGCGAGCCGCCCACCGGGCAGCCGAGCTCGGTCAGCAGCGCCGCGGCCAGCGTCGCCGCCTTGGTCTTGTCGGCGGGGGTGACGGTCAGCCCGCCGCCCGGCGGGTGGAGCTCGAACCGCGCGCTCGACCAGCGCGCCACCGGGAGCGTGACCAGGAAACGGCCCTCTCCGTCGGCTTCCCCCGGTCCGGGCAGCGCGCCCTGGAGCAGCTCGCCGAAGGTGCCGCTGGCGGTGCCCAGCCCGACCCGGCCGGCACCGGGGCGCGGGTGGTCGACCAGGCCCTCGACGGCGGTCATGACCTGGTCGGGCTGGGGAGCAGGTCCGCCGTGACCCCGCCGGCGACCGGGTCCTCGCCGGGGGTGGCCGCGTCGGCGGGCGCGACGTCCGGCAGCTCGTCCTCCAGGCGGCGTAGTCGCGGGTCGAGCGCGGCGACCGCGACCGTGAGCGCGATCAGCACGCCCATGACCATCATGAGCAGGGCGATGCCCCGGCCGGGGCCGTCGCCGATCAGCCTCGCCAGGGCGGGGGAGCGGACCTCGTCCCGGCCGACCAGCGGCTCCATGACCTGGTCGACGGCGAGGCCCGCCACGGCGTACGCGATGACCTGCGGGATGGCCGAGACCATGTTGAGGGCCGCGGCCACCCGGCCCAGCAGCGGCTGCTCCACCTTGGTCTGCCAGATGGTCTGGCTGGTGGTCATGATGACGCCCAGCGCACCCATGAACGCGAACGCCGCGACGGCGACCAGCACCGCGTCCGGGCGCGCCGCGCCGGCGACCGTCGCGACGGCCAGGAGCAGCGAACAGCCGAGAATTCCCCGCACGCGCCGGCGCGGCCCGCCCCACGCGCTCAGCGCGACGCTGGCGACGATCATGCCGATCCCGCCGATGGACAGCACGGTCCCGAGCGTGCCGGGCGAGCCGAAGGAGAGCACCAGCGGGCTGATCAGCAGGTCGATGAAGCCGGCGCTGAAGTTGACCGCGCAGAAGAACAGCAGCAGGGCGAGCAGCCCTCGCCGGGCCGTGATGTACGACAGCCCGACGCGAAACTCGGCGAGCAGCACGCGTACCCGGGCAGGCGGCGCGGCGGCGTCCGGCGGGGTGCCCGGCAGCCGGGCCGCGAGCAGCGTGAGCAGCGCCAGCCCGAAGGAGAGCAGGTCCAGGAGCACGATGCCGTAGATGCCGATCGCCAGCAGCAGGAAGCCGCCCGCCACGGGGGCCAGCACCTCGCTCGCCGCCACCGCGAACATCCGCATCCCGTTGGCCCGGCCGAGGTGCCGCCCCGGTACCAGCCGGGGCACCAGCGCCGCGAAGGCGGGAACCTCCAGCGCGGACAGGACCGACATGGCGGCGACGACGAGGTAGACGTGCCACACCGCGAAGGTGTCGGTGAGAAGGAGCCCGGCCAGCACGGTCGTGACGAGCATCGCGCCGAGGTTGCTCACCAGCAGGGCGCGCCGGGAGCCCCAACGGTCGACCAGCGATCCGGCGATCGGGGAGGCCAGGATGGACGGCAGCAGGGCCAGCGCGAAGACTAACCCGAGCGTCGTGGCCGAGGCGGTCATCCGGTAGACGTAGATCCCCAGCGCGAAGCCGGAAAGGGTCGATCCGACCAGCGAGACGGACTGCCCGACCCAGACGACCAGAAACGGACGGAACCCGGCAGCCGCCGCCATCAGCGGTACCTCTTTCGGCGGGAAGGAGCTTTCGGCGGGACGTAGCGACGGTGCCCCGTGGCCCGGCCCACCTCCTGGCCGACACTAGCCAGGTCACCGCCGGGCCGCAGTCACCGAAACCAAGGACATCGCCGCCGGTCGGCCGCCGCATACGGTGGCGGTAGCGGCCGCGAACGGGATGGACACTCCTACATGGACCTCAAGGTTGCCAAGCTCGAAGCGTGGATGCGCGACTACTACCACAACGTCGACCACGACATCGGTAGCAGCGGGGTGCGGGACCTGTCGATGGCCGAGTTCCGCGGGCTGTGCGGGTTCGACTTCACCGAGCTGGACGCGATGGTCTTCCACGACAGCGAGAGCTACGGCGGTGGCCGGCTCCGCGCCGCCCTGGCCGACCGGTGGACCGGCGGCGAGGTCGACCGCATCATGGTCACCCACGGGTCGAGCGAGGCGATCTACCTCGTCATGCACCTGGCCCTGGAGCCGGGCGACGAGGTCATCGTGGTGGACCCGGCCTACCAGCAGCTGCACGACATCGCGGCGGCGCGCGGGTGCCGCGTCACCCGGTGGCCGCTCGACCTGAGCGACGGGATCGCCGTCGACCTGCCGGCGCTGCGCCAGCTCGCCGCGTCCGGCCCGCGCATGATCGTCGTCAACTTCCCGCACAACCCGACCGGGGTGTCCATCACGCCGGCCGAGCAGAAGGAGCTGGTCGCCATCGCCGCCGAGGCCGGCGCGTGGCTGGTGTGGGACAACGCCTTCGGCGAGCTGACCTACACCGCGGACCCGCTCGCGCTGCCGGCCGGGTACGAGCGCTGCATCGCCTTCGGCACGTTCTCCAAGAGCTACGGCCTGGCTGGGCTGCGGGTGGGCTGGTGCCTCGCGCCGCCGGACCTGCTGGCCACGATGGCGTTGCTGCGCGACTACATCGCCCTGTACGTCTCACCGGTGCTGGAGCTCTTCGCCGAGCAGGCGGTCCGCAACGCCGACCGGATCGTGGCGTACCAGCGCGAGCACGCCTCCCGCAACCTGCGGCTGCTGCGCGACTGGGCCGCCGGCCTGCCGGAGTACGTGCGGTTCACCGCCCCGGACGGCGGCGTGACCGCCTTCGTCGAGCTGCTCGGCCAGCCGGACGTCGTCCGCTCCTGCCGCCGCCTGGCCGAGCGGCACCGGGTCCTGCTCGTGCCCGGCGCCTGCTTCGGCGACGCCTACCGCGACCACGTGCGGCTGGGCTTCGGCGGCACCACGGCCGAGCTGTCGACGGGCCTGTCCCTGCTGGAGCGGGTGCTGCGCGAGGACCGGGAAGGTGGTGGAGTCCGGTGACCGACCTGCGCGGCCGCATCGCGGCCCTGGACCCGGCGCGGCGGGAGCGGCTCGAGCGGCGGCTGGCGGAGCTGGCGGCGGCCCGCGGGGCGGCCCGGGACGACCGTATCGGGCCGCGCGACCGGTCCGGGCCCGCCCCGCTGGGCATCGCGCAGCAGCGCGAGTGGGCCATCGAGAGGCTGCGCGGCACCAACAACATCTCCGGCGCTTTCCGGGTCGAGGGCGACCTCGATCTGGAGCTGCTCGGCCGGGCGCTCACCGAGGTGGTCGAGCGGCACGAGGTACTGCGATCCACTGTGGACATCCAGTCCGGTATCCCGGTGCAGCTCGTACATCCGGTGACCAGGGTGCCGGTCGCCGTCCTGGACCTGTCCGCGCTGGCGGCCGACCAGCAGCGTGACGAACTGCGCCGGCGGCTGCGGGACGAGATCGTCCGTCCCTTCGCACCGGCCGACCCGCACCGGCTGCGGATCTCGGTGACGCGGCTGGCGCCGGACGTGCACGTGGCCCTGCTCACCACCGACCACGTCGCCTCGGACGCGCTGTCGTGGACGATCCTGGTCCGGGAGCTGGTCACCCTGTACGGCCTGCGCGCCGGTGGCGACGACCGCGCCGGCCTGCCGCCGGTGGCGATCCAGTTCGCCGACTTCGCGGCGTGGCAGCGCGCGCGGTTCGACGATCGGCGGCTCGCCGCCGAGGTGGAGCACTGGAAGCGGACGCTTGCGGGCATCCCGTCCGGCATCGCCCTGCCGACCGACCGGCCGTACCCGGCCCGGCCGACCTACGCCGGCGACTTCCACGTGGCCAACCTCCCGCCCGAGCTGACCGCCGGTGTCCGCCGGCTGGCCGAGCGCGAGCAGGTGTCACTGTTCATGGTCCTGCTCGCCGCGTGCGCGGTGTGGCTCTACCGCCTGGCGGAGCAGGACGACCTGGTGATCGGGGCGCCCGTCGGTGGCCGCACCCGGGCCGAGACCGAGCCGCTCATCGGCTGTTTCGCCAACCCGCTTCCGCTGCGGATGCGGATGCGCGACGGGCTGACGCTGCGCGACGTCCTACGGCAGGCCCGCGACACCATGGTCACCGCGTACGAACACCAGGACGTGCCCTTCGACCGGCTGGTCTCGGCGCTGGGGCTGGACCACCAGCCCACGCAGGCCTGGCTCAGCCGGCTGTGGATCAACGTGATCACGGTGCCGGAGAGCACCTTCGAGGTCGCCGGCCTGCGCGTCTCGCCGGAGCCGTTCGACCTCGGCGTGGCGTCGGTCGACCTGACACTGTCGGCCATCTCCCAGGCGGACACGCTGCAGCTCCAGTGGCACTACATGACGGAGCTGTTCGACGGCGAGACCGTGGCGCTGCTCGCCGACCAGCTCCGGACGGTTCTCCGGCAGCTCGTCGCGGCACCCGACCTGCCGGTCGAGCGGGTCGAGCTGGCCGCCGAACCGGTGCCCGACCGGCGGGCGGCGGCGGGCCCGACCGGCGGCGCCGGCTTCATCGAGCTGTTCCAGCGCCGGGTCGCCCTCGCCCCGCACGCCCCCGCGGTCGTCTGCGACGGTGTCCTCACCAGCTACGGCGAGCTCAACCGGGACGCCAACCGGCTGGCGCACCAGCTGCGCGGCCTGGGCGTGGGCCGGGACACGGCGGTCGGCATCCTCGTGGACCGCTCGGTCCGGCTGCCCGTGGCGATCCTGGCGGTGCTGAAAGCGGGCGGCGCTTACGTCCCGCTGGACCCCGACTACCCACCGGACCGGATCGGCTACATCCTGGCCGACGCGAAGGTTGGCGTGCTGATCACGCTGGCAGCGCTGGCGACGTCCCTGCGGGACGCGGGGATCGCGGTGCCGGCCGCGACGATCGCGCTCGACGGCCCGGTCCCGGCGCTCGGTGACGGCGCCGACGACGACCCGCCGCGGCCGCCGGACCTGGCCGCCCTCGCCTACATCGTCTACACGTCGGGATCGACCGGCCGGCCCAAGGGCGCGATGATCGAGCACGGCTCGCTGGCCACGTTCGCCCGGGACGTCGTCGACCGCCTCGGGCTCGGCGCCGGCGACCGGTTCCTGCAGTTCGCCTCGCCCAGCTTCGACGTGCTGGTCGAGGAGCTCTTCCCGATCTGGCTCGCCGGCGGTGCCGTGGTCGTACCGACCGGGCACATCCTCAGCGGGCAGGTCGACCTCGTCGAGCTGCTGGACCGCGCGCGGGTGAGCGTGATCGAGCTGCCGACGGCGTACTGGCACGAGTGGACCCGCGAGCTCGACCGGCTCGGCCGGCGGCTGCCGGACTGCCTGCGGCTGGTCATCATCGGCGGCGAGCGCGTGCTGCCCGAGCGGCTGGTGCTGTGGCGGCGGCTCGGTGTGCCGTTGCTGCACGTCTACGGGCTGACCGAGACCACCGTCAGCTCCACCTTCTTCCGCCTCGACCCCGCCGACCCGGTGCGTGACTGGCCGAACCTGCCGATCGGCACCCCGCTGCCCTCTGCCGACCCGCACATCCTGGACAGCCGCCTGCGGCCGGTGCCCCGGGGCGGTACGGGAGAGCTGTACATCGGTGGGATCAGCGTCGCCCGCGGATACCTGGGCCGGCCGGCGCTGACCGCGCAGCGGTTCGTCGCCGACCCGACCCGACCGGGCGAGCGCCTGTACCGCACCGGAGACCTGGTCCGCCGGCGCGCCGACGGAAACCTGGAGTTCATCGGCCGGGTCGACACCCAGATCAAGATCCGTGGCTTCCGGGTGGAGCCGGCGGAGATCGAGTCGACGTTGAGCCGGCACCCGGGGGTGGCCGAGTGCGTCGTGGTCCCGCACGAGCCGGCACCGGGCGACCGGCGGCTCGTGGCGTACGTGGTGCCCCGCCCCGGCGGCGACGCGCTGAGCGCCGGCGACCTGCGCCAGTTCATCGGGCATGAGCTCCCGTCGTACCTGGTGCCCGCGGCCTTCGTCGAGCTCGACGCCCTGCCGCTGAACGCCAACGGCAAGATCGACCGTGCCCGGCTGCCCGCGCCCGGCGCCGCCCGGATCGAGACCGGCGCCGGGTACGCCGCGCCGCGGTCGGCGGTGCAGCGGAAGCTGGTCGACATCATCGCCGCGGCGGTCGGTGTCGAGCGGCTCGGCATCCACGACAACTTCTTCGAGGTCGGCGGCGACTCGATCCTGGCCATCCAGGTGGTGGCGCGGGCCCGGGACGAGGGCATCGAGCTCGAACCGTTCGACCTGTTCGTCCACCCGACGGTCGCGCTCCTGGCCGACGCGGCCACGGTCGGGCCGGTGATCGACGCGGAGCAGGGCGAGGTGGTCGGACCGGTCACGCCGGCGCCGATGCAGCGCTGGTTCGCCCTGTCCGGCATCGAGGAACCGCACCACTGGAACACCTCCGTGCTGGTGGAGCCGCGCACGCCGGTCACGCCGGGGGCGATCCGCACGGCCGTGGAACGCCTGCTGGCCCATCACGACGGGCTGCGCCAGCGGATCCTGCTCGCCGGCGGGCGCACCCGGGCCCGGATCGCGCCGTCCGGCGACCCGGTGCCGTTCGAGGTGCACGACCTGTCCGAGCTCGACGACGCGGCGCAGGACGGCGCGGTGCCGGGGCTGGTCGCCCGGACGCAGGCCGGCCTGGACCCGGCGGTCGGGCCGCTGGTCCGGCTCGCGCTGATCCAGCTGGGCGGCCGGCGGCCGGACCGGCTCGTCCTCGTCGCGCACCGCCTGGTGGCCGACCCGGCGTCGCTGCGCATCCTGCTGGAGGATCTCGCGACCGCGCTCACCCAGCTCGCCGACGGCGAGGCGGTGACGCTGCCGGCCAAGACGACATCGTGGCAGTCGTGGGCCGGGCGGCTCGCCCGGCACGCCGGCGCGGACTCCGTGCGGTCACAGCGGGAGTACTGGTCGCGGGTGGCGTCCGCGGCCGGGGGTGACCTGCCCCTCGACAGCCCGGCCGGCCCGGACGCGGACCGAAGGGCGCAGGCGCGGACGGTGACCGTCACGCTGGACGCCGCGCGGACCGAGGCGCTGCTGCGTACCGCACCGGACGCGCTCGACTGCCGCGTCGAGGAGCTGCTCCTGGCGGCACTGGCCCGGACCCTGACCGGCTGGACCGGATCGGCCCGGCACCTGGTGGACCTGGAGCGGCACGACCGCGAGCGGCTCTTCGACGAGGTCGACCTGAGCCGGACGGTCGGCTGGTTCAGCCGGGTCCACCCGGTCGTGCTCACCTGCGAGCCGGGCGGCTCGCCGCGGGCGGCGCTGTGGAGCGTCCGGGACGCGCTGCGCGCGGTGCCCGACGGCGGGATCGGGTGGCAGATGCTGCGCCACGGCGCGGATCCGGTGCCGTCGCCGCCGGTCCGGCTGGCGTTCACCCACCTCGGTGAGCTGGACCTGCCCGACGGGGCCGGGCTCACCGTGCTGTCCCAGCCGGCCGGGTCCGACGCCAGCCCGCGCGGCCGCCGGCCGTACGCGATCGAGGTCGAGACCGCGGTCCTCGGCGGCCGCCTCCTGGTCCGCTGGCATTACAGCCGCCGCCTGCACCTGCCGGGTACGGTGCGGTCGCTGGCCGACCGGTACCTCGACGAGCTGCGGGCCCTGGTCGAGCGGACCGAGCCGTCCGACTTCCCGCTGGCGCGGCTGGACCAGGCACAGCTGTCGCGGCTGCTGGACCGGCTGTGACGCTGGACCGGCTATGAGGTGGGACGTGCCCGCCGGCGGTGGGTCACCTCGCAGGGCAGGGAGGCGAACCCACGCTGGTGCGGCGAGTGCACCCGCCGGGCTCCGGCCATGTCGATCTCGTAGCTGGCCACCAGGGCGCCGATCTCCTCCAGCGCGATCGACATCTCCAGCCGGGCCAGCGCGGCGCCGAGGCAGTGGTGCGGCCCCTGACCGAAGCTGAGCAGCCGGCCGGTGTCGCGGTCGAGGTCGTAGCGGTCCGGATCGGGGAAGACCAGCTCGTCCCTGTTGGCCGAGGCGGGCAGGATCGCGATCCGGGCGCCGGCCGGCAGGCGCGTGCCGTGCAGGACGGTGTCCACGGCCAGGGTACGGGCCGTCATCTGGCTGGCCGAGTCGTAGCGCAGCGTCTCGGTGGCCCACGCGGTGGCGCGGTGGTCGAGTCCCGCGCGCTGGACGTGCGGGTGCAGCCAACCGTGGTACCAGGCGTTGCCGATCGTCTTGCCGGTCGACTCGTTGCCGGCGCTGATCATGAGGAACAGGAACGCGATGACCTCGGCATCGGTGAGCCTGGCGCCGCCGACCTCGGCCCGGATGAGGGCGGAGGTCAGGTCTTCGCCGGGGCGGCGGCGCAGCTCCCGCACCAGGCCGGCGATGTAGCTCGCCAGCCGCCGGCCGGCGGCGACCGCGTCCGGCCCGCTGTCCTCCACGCCGTCGGCGCGGTGGTTGAGCTGGTCGGTGTCGGCGCGGATCTGGTCCCAGTCGGCGAAGGGCACCCCGAGCATCTCGCAGAGGACGTCGTTCGGAAGGGCGCCCGCGTAGTCGGCGGCGAAGTCGAACCGCCGCTGGTCGCGCAGCGGCTCGAGCCGCTCGCGGGCCAGTTCGCGGATGCGCGGCTCCATCCCGGCCACCCGGCGCGCGCTGAACACACCCGAGGACAGTCCACGGTAGACACCATGCTCGGGAGGGTCCATGGCGAGGTAGAAGCTCGTCCGGACCGCGTGCGGCCCCCACAGCTCCGCCTCCAGCGAGATGCCGTTGCGGTTGGAGTACCGGCCCGGGTCGCGCAGCGCCGCCTTGACGTCGTCGTAGCGGGACAGCGCCCAGAAGTCGCGCCGGTCGTTGCGGTAGACCGGGGCGTGCGCGCGCATCCACGCGTAGGTCGGGTACGGGTCCTCGTGGACGCGGTAGTCGAACGGGTCGTAGTCCATCTCCATCAGTGGACCGTCGCGGTCGCCTTCTCGACGAGCTCCACATAGGACTCCGCCAGCGTGCGGGCCGCCGCCCGGACCGCGTCGAACGGGCGCGCCAGGGAGACCCGGATGTACCGCAGCCCGCTCGCCGGATCGGCCCAGTGGAACGGCGCGCACGGCAGCACGTGTACGCCGCGGGCCAGCAACGCCTCGTACAGCAGCGAGGAGTCGGGACCGTCCGGCGGCAGCTCGATCCGCGCGACGCTGATCCGCGAGGCCGGATCGGCCAGCCGCAGCCCGACCCGCTCGATCGCCTCCCGGACCGCCGCCCGGTTGCGCTCGACCAGCTCGCGACCGTACTCGTACCCGCCCTTGGTCCAGTTCTCGGCCAGGGCGGCGACCAGCAGCAGGACGACCGGCGAGGCGGACAGTAGCGACTCGGAGAACGCGCGGTCGATCGGCAGCGCCGTCCGCCCGCTGTACGCCAGCAGCCCGACCTTCAGCTCGTGCGTCGGCCAGAGCTTGCCGGTGTCCTCGATGACGATCCAGTCGGCCCCCTCGGCTTCGAGAACCGCGTACGTGTCGTACTGGGCCTCGCGCACCTGGCCGCGGAAGCTGGCGTCGATGACCAGCCGTTGGCCGTGGCGCACCGTGTGCCGGGCGAGCGCGCGCAGCTGCTTCTCCGGGGTGACCAGGCCGGTCGGGTTGTTCGGATGGGTGAGCACGATCGTGCCGCACGGGCGACCCGGCCACCGCCCCGCGATGTGCGCCTCTTCGGGCAGCGGCACCAGCGACAGCCCGCGCGTGACGAACAGGTCGGCGATGTTGTCGAACGTCGGGTGCAGGACCGCGGCGGTCGAGCCGTCCGGCAGCGCGCGGGCGACGATGTCGGTCGCCAGCGTCGACGAGTAGCAGCTGAGGATGCGGCCGGTGCCGATCGGCGCGGTGTGCTGCCCGATCGCGTGCAGGAACGCCGTGTGCGCCTCGCGCTCGATGTCCGGGAAGCGCCGGCGCGACGCCTCCGCGAAGATCTGCGGGAGCGTGGCGACGATGTCGGCCTGCTCCGGGGAAAGGGCGAGCCGAGCATGGCCGTCGGTGAGGTTGAGGCTCCCGTCCACGTCGGTCAGCGCATCGACCTCCATGGACGTCAGATTGGCAACCACGGTCATCTGTCAGTCCTCTGCGTGTAGGCCGTCGCGGGAAACCGTATGCAATCGCGGTAGCCGCCCACCTGTCCCCTCTAATCGGGACTCACCCGGCCTGTCCGGCCTACCTAGGCTCCCGGCGAGGAGAGGAGAAGGCCGTGCAGCATCTTGCGCTGGCCCGCGAGGACAACCTGGTGCTGTCTCCCATGCTCGCGGAGATCGCCGCCGGCTACGACACGATCGAGAACCGTGAGCTGATCCGCCAGGCTCCGGTGCTCGCCAAGCGGTTGCCCGTACGGGTGGTGGAGTTTCTGGAGGAGTTCCGGATCGGCGAGCCGTCCGCCCTGTGTCTCGTGTCGGGACTGGCGGTCGACGAGGAGCGGCTCGGACCGACCCCGACGCACTGGCGGGACAGCCAGTACGACTCGCCCTCGTTTCCACAGGAGATCTTCTTCCTGCTGTGCGCCGCGGCGCTCGGCGACGTGTTCGGTTGGGCGACCCAGCAGGGGGGTCGCATCATGCACGACGTCCTGCCCATCAAGGGACACGAGCACTACGAGATCGGCTCGAACAGCGTGCAACCGCTGTCGTGGCACAGCGAGGACGCGTTCCACCCCTGCCGCGGCGACTACGTCGCGTTGATGTGCCTCAAGAACCCGGACGACGTCGAGACCATCGTCTGCACGGTCCCGGACATCGACTGGTCGGGGATCGACGTGGAGGCGTTGTTCGAGCCGGAGTTCACCGTCATGCCCGACAACTCCCACCAGCCGGGCGACCGCCTCACGTCCACCGGCGACCCGGACGTCGACCTGCTCCGCGAGCGCAGCTTCGCGCTCGTCACGTCGTGGAACGAGCGCCCGGAGAAGCGGCCGCTCCTCTTCGGCGACCAGCGCGACCCGTACCTGTCGCTCGACCCGTACCACATGGACAGCACCGGCTGGTCTCCGCGTGCGCGGCGGGCGTTCGAGGGGCTGTGCGCGACCATCGAGGCCAACCTGCGACCGGTCGCCCTCCGGCCCGGCGACTGCCTGTTCATCGACAACTTCCGCGCCGTGCACGGGCGCAGGTCGTTCCAGCCGCGCTACGACGGGTCCGACCGGTGGCTCAAGCGGCTCAACATCACCCGAAACCTGCGGGGATCACGGGCGTGGCGGCTGGCGGCCGACGAGCGGGTCATCTACTGACGCCTAGGCAGGTATCAACGCATGTCAAGCCAGGACCTCAAAAGCGACGCCGAGACGGCGAAGCCCACCTCCCCGCCCGCACCGGCACGGCGCCCACGCGTGTGGCGGCGGCTGGGCAAGGTCGCCCTCCTGGCCGGCGTGGTGCTGCTGGCGCTCGCGCTGGAGGCCGCCGGTCTGGCGGTCTGGACGGTCCACCGAGGCTTCCCGACGTACGAGGGCACCCTCCCGATCGCCGGCCTCGCCAAGCCCGTGACGGTCTACCGGGACGCGTTCGGCGTGCCACACCTCTACGCGGAGTCCGAAGAGGACCTGTTCAAGGCAGAGGGGTACGTGCACGCCCAGGACCGCTTCTGGGAGATGGACTTCCGCCGACACATCAGCTCCGGACGCCTGTCGGAGATGTTCGGCGCCTCCACGGTGGAGTCCGACGCGTTTCTGCGCACGCTGGGCCTGCGGCGGGTCGCCACCCAGGAGTGGCAGCTCGTCTCGCCGCGGTCCAGGGCCTACCTGCGGGCCTACGCGGACGGGGTCAACGCCTGGATCGCGGCCAACGGCGGCGCGGACGGCTCGGCGGCGAAGAGCCTGGAGTACGAGGTGCTCGGCTTCACCGCCCCCGGGTACACCGTCGAGCCCTGGGACCCGATCGACTCGCTGGCCTGGTTCAAGGTGATGGCCTGGGACCTGCGCGGCAACATGGGTGCCGAGATGAACCGCTCGGTGCTGCTCGGCGCCGGCCTGACCCGGGCCCAGATCGACGAGCTGTACCCGGCGTATCCCTTCACCCGCAACCCACCCATCGTCGATGGCGGCACCGTCGTGGACGGCGCTTTCGATGCCGCGGCGCCACCGGCCGGCCGGCCCGCCTCCCGCGCCGGCTCCGGAGGCGGGGCGGGCTCCGCCGCGTGGGACACCGCCGACGAGCGCACCCGCCGCGGTGTGGCCGCGACGGTCGGCCAGCTCGGCAGGGCGATGGACGCGCTGCCCGACCTGCTCGACGTCACCGACGGTACCGGCATCGGCTCCAACGCCTGGGTGGTGAGCGGCGCGATGACCGCGTCCGGCAAGCCGCTGCTGGCCAGCGACCCGCACCTGAGCCCGACGATGCCGGGGGTGTGGTACCAGGTCGGGCTGCACTGCACCTGCGGCTACGACGTCGTGGGCGTGTCCCTGTCCGGCGTGCCCGGTGTCGTCGCGGGGCACAACGCGCGGATCGCCTGGGGCCTGACCAATCTCGGCCCGGACGTCATGGACCTCTATCTGGAGAAGGTCGAGGGGACCCGGTACCACGACGGCACCGCGTGGCGTGACCTGGTGACGCGGCAGGAGGTCATCGCGGTGGCCGGCGAGGAGCCGGTACCGGTCACGGTGCGCGCCACGAGGCACGGCCCGCTGCTGTCGGACCGCTCCCAGGAGCTGTTCGAGATCGCCGCGCGGCCGCCGGTGGACGCCGCCGGACGGCCGCTGCCCCGGGCGTCGTCGGCCTCCGCCCCGCCGAGCCTGGACCCGGTGGCGCCCGGCGTGCCCGCCGAGGCCGGCTCGGTGCCGTACGCCCTGGCGCTGCGCTGGACCGCCCTCGACCCGGGCCGCACCATGGAAGCGCTGTTCGCGCTCAACACGGCCGCCGGCTGGACGGACTTCCGGGCCGCCGCGGCGCTGTTCGACGTCCCGGCGCAGAACATGGTCTACGCCGACGTCGACGGCAACATCGGCTACCAGGCACCCGGGCGGATCCCGATCCGGGCCACCGGTGACGGCCGGTGGCCGGTGCCGGGCTGGGACCCGGCCTACGAGTGGACCGGCTTCATCCCGTTCGCCGCGCTGCCGCACGTGCTCAACCCGCCGAACGGGATGATCGTGACCGCGAACCAGGCGGTGGCGGGGCCGCGGTACCCCTACACGATCAGCGCGGACTGGCCGTCCGGGCAGCGCAGCCAGCGCATCTCCACCCTGCTCACCGAGCGGGCGGCCCGGGGCAGGCTCGACGTCGAGGACATGCGGCGGATCCAGTTCGACAGCTATCAGGGCTTCGCCCCGCTGCTCGTGCCGAAGCTTCTCGACGTGCCGGTCGACGCCGGCGACACCGTGCTGCGGCGGGCCCGGGACGGGCTGCGCGACTGGGACTTCCAGCAGGGCGTCGACTCCGCCGGCGCCGCCTTCTACAACGCGACCTGGCGGCACCTGCTGCTGCGCACCTTCGACGAGCTGCCGGAGGGCGCCAAGCCGCACGGCGACGGCCGGTGGTGGGAGGTGCTGCGGCCGCTGCTGGGCACGCCGGCGTCGCCGTGGTGGGACGACCGGAGCACACCGGCCGCCGAGTCGATGGACGACATCCTCCGGGCCGCCATGACCGACGCCTCGGCGGAGTTGCGGGACCGGCTCGGCGACGACCCGTCCGGATGGCGCTGGGGCGACCTGCACACGCTGACGCTGGCGAGCGACGCGTTCGGCCAGTCCGGCATCGCACCGATCGAGTGGTTGTTCAACCATGAGCCGGTGCGCGTGGCGGGCGGCCTGGACGCGGTCAACGCGACCGGCTGGTCCGCCGACGAGGGGTACGAGGCGGACTTCGTGCCCACGATGCGGATGATCGTCGACCTGGCCGACCTGGACCGCGCCCGCTGGGTCAACCTGTCGGGCAACTCCGGGCACGCCTTCCACAGCAACGTCGCCGACCAGGTGGAGCTGTGGCGCACCGGCCGGGACACGCCGATGTACTGGTCGCGCCCCGCCGTCGAGGGCGCGGCGGCGCACGTGCTGACGCTCGAGCCCGGCGGCGACTGACCCCGCCGCCGCTGGCGAGCATCCCGAACTGCCGGCGCGCACCCCGAAGGGCCTCGCCGGCGCGCACCGGCGAGGCCGAGCGGGTCAGGCCGGCAGCGAGGCGGCCTGGGCGACGCGCTCCAGCAGGTCCAGCGAGACACCCAGCAGCGCGACGGCCAGCGGGTCGTGCGAGTCCATGGCCGCGTGCTCGGAGAGCCGGGCGAGCAGGCTGCCCATCCGCGGCGAGTACGAGTCGCCCCGGTCGCTGCGGCGCAGCAGGGACAGGCTCAGCGCGGCCTGGGTGGCCAGCAGGCCCAGCAGGTGGATGTCGTCCAGGTCGCGGCCGGCCTCGCCGGACGGGGCGGCGTGCCGGTCGAGCACCTCCAGGACGCCGATGCACTCGCCGTCGGCGATGAGCGGGGCGGCCATGATGCTGCCGGGGAGGTATCCGGTCGAGCTGGCCGCGTCCAGCGCGAAGGTGTCGGTCTCGTGCACGTTGTCGGCGATCAGCGGCTGGCCGCTGGCCGCCACCCAGCCGGCGATGCCGGTGCCCGGCTGGAAGCGCATGCCGACCAGAGCCTGCTCGCCGGCGCCCGCCACCGCCGCGAAGACGAGCTCGCCGGTGTCCGGGCTGACCATGAACACGGAGGAGGCGGCCGCGCCGTAGACGTGCCGCGCGACGGCGACGACGGACTGCAGCAGCTCCCGCTCGGCGAGGCCACTACGTAGTTCGGGGGAAAAGGACTCCATTACCCACTCCTTCCTGGGAGGTATCCACGCTGTCGCTGCCGGAACCCGCTCCTTCGGTCGACACGTTCGCGGCGCAGTGGTACAGGACGTTCTTGAGCTGGAACGGCGTGAGCCAGCGGTGCTTGCTGAGCACGAGAGCGGCGATGCCGGCCAGGTGCGGCGCCGCGAAGCTGTTGCCGCTGTTGCGGCTGGTGCCGCCGCCCGGGCTGGCCACCTCGACCTGGACGCCCCGGGCGTGGAACTCCACCGGTGGCCGGGCGTTGTAGTAGTAGCTCAAGGCGTCGGGCTCGGCGTGGCTGGCCACGGAGATCACCGAGGCGAAGTTCCACGGGAAGCTCTGGATCGGCAGGTTGTGCGCGGCCACCACCAGCGTCGTACGCCGGAAGTAGGCGCGGTCGCACAGTTCGGCCAGCGGGCTGCGAAACTCCGGCCGCGCGGTGGACAGGCTCATGTTGACGATGTCGAAGCCTTCGTTGATCGCGAACGTGAGCCCGGCGAGCAGCGCCCCCGCGCTGCCGGACCGGCCGTCCGCGAGCACCTTGACGGAGCTGATGGAGGCGCGCGGGGCGACCGAGCGGATGATGCCGGCGCACGCGGTGCCGTGTCCCGCCGCGTCCTGCGGCGCGCACTCCTCCACCCGCGGGGCGCGGCCCTCGACCGTCACCACCTCCCAGGCCCGCTCGACCGGTGCGACCAGCCGGTGCGTCCCGTCGACCCCGCTGTCGAGCACGCACACCCGGACCCCTTGGCCGTCGGCGCCGCCCCACGCCCAGCTGGGCACGATGTCGTCGCACAGGCTCGCCGGCAGCGGCCCGGACGAGTAGCCCTCGGCCGGCAGGCTCCACGCGGGCATGCCCCGCGCGTGCTTCGGCGGCGCGGCGCGCCACGGTGTCTCGTCCAGCCACGGCATTCCGTTCACATCCATGCCCGCACCTTCCGGATCGGTCTCGTCGCTCCGACTCGGTGGTAGTTGTCGATCGCCGCCGCGGCCATGGCCGCCGCCTCGTCGTGCCGGCCGCGGTGCCGGTCCGCCTGAGCCAGGTCGAAGTACACGTCGCCGCGCAGGCACGGGTCGTCGGTGCGGCCCAGCAGCGCCTCGACGTCGCCGCGCGCGGTGACCGGGACGCCGTCGCCGGTGGGCCACCGCACGGCCGCCGACAGGCAGAGCAGCCGGCCGCGGGCGTCCATCTCCGCGCGGCGGTCGAGCAGTGCCGCGATCCGGGCGCCCGCGGTGGCCGGGTGCGGCCGGGCACGCTCGCGTTCCGCCTGTACCCGCAGGGTCAGGGCCGGCGCCACGTGGCCGGCCTCGTCCAGGGCGTCGGCGGCCGCGCGGTAGTGCCGCTCCGCGCCGGCGGGGTCGTCGTCGAGCGCGCAGGCGAGGCCCGCGGCCTGGTCGACGAGGATCCGCCCCATGGTCAGCCGCAGCTGCTCGACGGCGGCGGACGCCTCGGCGAGCGCCGCCCGGGCGCCGGCCGGGTCGCCGGTCAGGGCCAGGCAGCGGGCCATCGCGGCCAGTACCGGCACCAGCAGGAAGCGGTCACCGGCGAACCGGGCGACGAGCTCGGCACAGCCCGCCAGTGTGTCCGCGACCGGCGTGGGCGACCACTGCCGCACCTCGCACAGCGCGGCCAGCAGCCGGTCCTCCTCGTACTCGTCGCCGATCGCCCGGGCGTGTGCCAGCGCGGCGTTGGCCGCCCGCTCCGCCGCGCCGAACCGGCCGTCGCGCAGGTGCAGCAGCATCAGTAGCTGCACGAACCGGCATCGGGCGAGCCGGTCGTCCGGCGCGCCGTCGAGCTCCGCGCGCAGGCTGTCGACGGCCCCGCCGGGCACCTCCCCGAGCCGGGCCGCGAGCAGCTGCAGCTGCACCCGGCACGGCAGCGGTCCCGACCCGTCCGGCCCGCCGGCGACCACGTCCATGGCGCGCCGGATGTCTCCGGTGAGCAGGAGGGCGTCGCTGAGCCGGATCGCCGCGACCGCCCGGAGCGGGTCCGGCCCGTCCGGCGCGAGGGCGAGCGTGCGCTCGAGCAGGGCGATCGCCGCCGGTACGTCGCGCTGGCGCAGCGCCGCCGTGCCCTCGCCCAGCAGGGCCCGCCCGGCGAGGCGTGCCAGGTCGGGCAGCTCCGGGTCGTCCGGGCGCAGGTCGCGCAGCAACCGGGCGGCGGCCTCGAGGTGGAAGGCGGGATGGACGCCGTGCTCGGCCAGCCGGCGGTGCCATCGGTACCGCTGGTCCTTCTCCAGCCGCCCGTACGCCACCTCGTGCACCGGCTGCTGCGTCACGCGGTACCGGCCGTCCTCGTCGTCGGCGCGGACCAGCCGCCGCTCCAGCAGCGCGTCGATGCCGGCCGCGGTCTCGTCCAGGAAACCGAGCTGCTCCAGGGTGAACGTGGGCCCGATGACCGACGCGGCGCCGAGCAGCTGCCGGGCCGGCGGCGGGAGCCGGTCGAGCATCGCGCCGACCATCGCGGTGATGGTGGCGGGCACCTCGTCCAGGGGCCGGCCCGGGCTGGCCGATTCCACCAGCAGCCGGATGAACAGCGGGTTGCCCGCGCTGTAGGCCGCGACCCGGTCGACCAGGCCGATGTCGTGCGCGAGCACCTCGGCCTCGCTCCCGGTGGCAAGCGCCGCCGCCAGCTCCACGCTGTCGGCCGGTGCCAGCGCGCCGACCTCGATGACGTCGCGGCCCAGCAGGTCGCCCACCCACGGCACGGGGGCGGCGGCCAGCTCCGGCCGGCCCACGCAGACCATCAGCAGCGGCGCGTCCCGCAGCGCGCCGGCCAGCTCCCCAATGAGCCGCAGCAGCGACTCGCCGGCGCACTCCAGGCTGTCCCACACCACCACGAGGGGCCGGTCGGTGGCGGCGGCGAGCAGCTCGCGCGCCGCCCAGGACACCTCCTCCACACCGGGCCCCGGGAGGCCGGCGCCATCCAGCCTCGTCGCTTCGCTCCTCGGACCGGATCCCGCCGGCCCCGGAGCGGTCGCGTCGCGGCGCGCGCGGGTGGCGTCGCGCAGGCCCTCGAGCACGGTGGCGAGCCGGCCGTCCGCGCGGGTGAGGTCGCCGCACGGCGCGACCCCGCGGACGAGCGCGTCCAGCACCTGGACGAGCGCGGCGTAGCTGCTGTGCACCCCGTACGACGGGCAGCTGCCCAGCACCACGATCGGCGCGTCGCCGAGCTCGTCCAGCGTCTGCGCGACCAGGCGGGTTTTGCCGATGCCCGGCGGGCCGACCACGGCGACGACCCGGGCACGGCGCTCGCGGACCACCCGGTCGTACAACGCGCGCAGCCGCGCCCGCTCGCCGGCGCGGTCGACCATGCGCAGCGCGTCGGCCGGCTGGTCGGCGGCGGCCACCCCGGTCACCCGCAGGGCCGGTACCGGCTCGGCCTTGCCCTTCAGCGCCAGCGGCTCCACCGGCACCATGTCGAAGTGCGGCCGGGCCAGGTGCGCCACGGTCTGGTTGACCAGCACCTCACCCGCCACGGCCTTGGACTGCAGCCGGGCGGCCAGGTTCACCACGTCGCCGACGATGCGCACGCCGGCCCGGGCAGACCGGGTGACGAGAGCCTCGCCGGCCGCGACTCCACAGTGGACCTGCACCAGACCGCCGGGCGTACCGGGGATCCGGAGCCGGCCGGCCTCGTCGCGGATCTGGAACGCGGTGCGCAGCGCGCGCACCGCGTCGTCCTCCTGGGACGTGGCCGTGCCGAAGACCGCCATGATGGCGTCGCCGATGAACTTCTCCACGACGCCGCCGTGCTCCTCCACTGCCGTCGAGCAGATCTCGTAGTACTGCTCCAGCATGTCCTGCAACGGCTCGGGATCCAGGCGCTCGGCGAGCCGGGTCCAGCCGACCAGGTCGAGGAAGAGCACCGCCACCAGTCTTCGGCTCATCAGCGGTCCACCTCGCGCGGTCTCACAACAGCTTCATGTCGTGGGCGACGACGTCGTCCTCGGCCTCGCGCAGCCGCAGGTGCACCCCGGCGAGGACCGTCGTCTCCTGTTCGGTCAGTGCGGCCAGCACATCGCGCTGCGCGTCACTGAGCTGGTCCACCGGGAAGCCCGCGTCGCGCAGGGCGGTGATCGGGTCGTGCATCGCTCTCACCTCGCAGAGGGTTCTGTGTCCCGGACGGGTGTCCGGCGAACTCGGTCGTGTCGCCGTCGCACGGCGAGTACGGCGGCGGCCAGATTCCGATCGGCAGGAGCCGGTGCACGTACCAGTAGGCCACCAGCTCGGCGCGGTTGCGGCAGTTGAACCGCTCGAGAAGCCCACTGATCTCCTCGCCGACGGTGTGCCGACTCAGGCGCAGCTCGCGCGCGGCCCGGTCGGTCGTGTGGCCACGGGCGAGCATGGCCACCAGCAGCATGTGTCGGGCGGAGACCTTGTCACCCGGGATCGCAGTCATCTGCGCGAGCCCCCAACGACGTACCCTGAACGAACAGTTCACGGACCATGACCGCAGCCATGAACGAGACTCCGTGCCAGCGTGCCTTGCTTTCGAACCAGAGCCAGCCGCCGTCCGGGTTGGCCTCCAGGAACACCAGCTCCCCGGCGGGTGTGACGAGCAGGTCGAACGCCCCGTAGACCAGGTTCCACGCGGCGCACAGGCCGCGCACCGCGGCTGCCACGTTTCCCGGGCAGTCCACCCGGGTCACTTCGACGCTCGCCGGGTCGGTCCAGAAACTGGCGGGGTCGCGCTTGCGGACCTCGAAAGCGCACACCCCGCCGTCGAGGTGGTAGACCCGCAGCTCGCGCGCGTGGGTCACGTACTCCTGCACGACCACGGGGCGGGTACCGGTGGCCGGACCGCGCGCCGCCGCGTCCCCGTCGACGATCCGGGGCAGGTGCGCCGCCCACGCCCGCCGGTCGGGCTCGTAGAGGCGGAAGTCCGGCGTCTTCACGATGACCCGGGGCGTGCCGAGCTGCCGGGCGGCGGCGACCACGTCCGTCGCGAGGACGGTGCGCGGCGCGGTCACCCCGTGCCGGCGGACGTCCGCGAGCTGTCCCGGCCAGACCAGGGCGCGCCCGGGCAGCGCGGTGCCGGCCCACGCCGCGATCTGTGCCAGCAGCCCCGACCAGCTCGCCGCGTCCAGCGGTGGCAGGCCACTGGTGCGCGCCATCATCGCGTGCGCGGCCGAATGACGTACCCACACCACCACCGGCCTGATCGCGCGACTGTCCACATGCAACAGACCGGTGCCGAGGTCGAGCGAGATCGCGGTGGACACGAGCGCGGTGTGGTCGATGAGCACCGTCGGCGTGTTCAGCGAGTGGACCAGCGCGTCGCGGACGACCTCCAGCTCCCGGCCGCCGGCGCAGTCGACGAGCACCACGGCGGCGTCCGGGTCGACGTCCCGCGCCGGTGCTCCTGATTCCATAGGGCGAATGCTAGTGGCGCGGCGGGGCCCCGAGGGGCAGCTTGGGGGCAGCTCGGGGGCAGCTTGATTGACGGCGCTCGGCGTGAATACGAGTCAGCGTACCGTCCACACAAGGCTCTCGATGAGCCACGGCGACTGAGCACATTGGAGGGAGGGTCCGTGTCGAGTGATGTGGTGTCGGCGGTCGATCTGACGAAGCGGTACCGCGGCAAGGATTCACCGGCGGTGGATGGCATCTCGTTCGAGATCGCCGAAGGTGAGACGGTCGGTCTGCTGGGGCCAAACGGGGCCGGCAAGACGACGCTGATGAAGATGATCTGCGGCGTCACCCCTCCGACGACCGGCCAGATCCGGGTTCTCGGTGCGGATCCCGTGCGCGAGCCGGTCGCGGCGAAGAACGGCATCGGCGCCATGCACCAGACCGCGCCGTACGACGAGATGCTGTCCGGATTGGACAACCTGCAGATCGCCGCGAAGTTCCGGGGCGTGTCGTGGCGGGACGCCCGGCCGTGGGCCATGGAGGTCGCCGAGTACCTCGGCGTGGACAAGGCGCTGTCGCAGCTGGTGTTCCAGCTCTCCGGCGGGCAGCGGCAGCGGCTGCAGCTGGTGCGCGCGCTGCTGACCATCCCGAAGCTGCTCATCCTCGACGAGCCCAGCGCGGGGCTGGACGTGGCCGGGCGGCACGAGGTCGAGCGGTTCGTCCGCTGGCTGCGCGCCGACTTCCAGGTGACCGTGCTGTGGACCAGCCACCACGTCGACGAGCTGGAGCGCAACTGCAAGCGGGTCCTGGTCATCAACAAGGGCCGCCTGCTGCGGTTCGCCCACCCGAAACAGCTCATCCGCGAGTTCGGCGGCTCCCACCTGGTGGTGGCCGTGGACGACGCGGTGGCCGGGAAGGTGGTCGCGGAGTGGGCCGAGACGGCCGGTTTCCCGGCCGTGGTCGAGGACACCGAGGTGCGGATCGAAGGCGCGGAGGCGCGCGAGGTCCTGCCCGAGCTGACCCGCTACTGCCAGGACTCCGGGGTGGCGATCACCGGGGTCTCCACCGTCACCGACTCGCTGGAGAACGTCTTCCTGCGGATGACCGAGAACAAGGGATGACACCGTGACCGACCTGGCGTTCAAGCATGCCCCGGCCGTCGCGACGAAGCAGTCGGCCGACCTGTCCGCCGTCTTCTACCGCGAGTACGCGCTGCTGGCCCGCAACCGGGTCAACCTCATCCTCGGCCTCTCGCCGATGCTCGTGTACCTGCTGCTGGTGAACACGTCGCTCGGCAACGTGGTGGGTGACATCACGTACAAGGGTGAGCAGCTGCCGTACGCGGTCTTCCTGCTGCCGATGGTGCTCGTGATGTCGGTGGTCAGCGCCTCCGGTACCACCGGCATGGCGCTGTTCCAGGAGGAGATGAGCGGCGTGTCCACGCAGCTGTGGTCGTACCCGCTGCGCCGCTCCCGGTTCCTGCTCGGGAAGATCCTCGCGGGTGTGTCGCTGGTGCTGGCGCAGACACTGCTCGGCCTCGTGACGGCGATGTTCATCTTCCGCTACCCGTTCGAGCTCGCGCACCTGGCGGGCCTGCTGCTGGCGCTGGTCATCGCCTCGGTGGCGTTCAACGGGCTGTACCTCGCGGCGGCGATCCTCGTCACGGACTTCCGCACGTTCATGGTGCTGACGACCGTGTCGGTGACGGTGCTGGTGTTCGCCGCGCCGTCGATGTCCACCACCGAGCAGTTGCCGCGGGTGTTGCAGTGGCTGTCGGTGGTCAACCCGGTGACGTACGCGGTCACCGGCATGCGCGACGCGGCCATCTTCGGCCTCGGCGAGGCCTGGCCGAGCCTGCTCGTGCTGCTCGGCATCGCCGTCGTCGCCAACGCGGGCGCCAGCCGGGCGCTGCTGCGGCGCACCCGGAACCTCTGACCGGGGGAGCGCGGACATGCCCGGCGACAACCCATCGCTGTCCTGGATCGCCTCGGACGACGACCGGTCGAAGGTCCGGCTGCCCGGCACCAGCCGGGCCCAGCCCCCCACCGCCACCCTGGAGATGGCCGGCCGGGTGGCGGCCAGGGTCGGCGTCACCCGGGTCGCCGACATCACCCGGCTGGACACCATCGGTATCCCCACCTATCAGGCGATCCGGCCGTTGTCCCGGACGCTCGCCGTCTCGCAGGGCAAGGGCGTGACACCCGAGCTGGCCAAGCTGTCGGCCATCATGGAGTCGGTCGAGACGTGGCACATGGAGCAGCCGATCGCGCCGCTCGCGGTCGCGCCCCCGGCCGAGCTCGGCGACGTGCTGGGCTACGACGTGTCCGCGCTGCCGAGGTGCGAGCCGAGCGTGCTGCACGACGGGTTGCCGCTGCGCTGGACGGCGGCGCGGTCGCTGGTCGACGGCTCGGCGACCTTCGTGCCGATCGATGTCGTGCGGCTGACGCTGGAGCAGCCGACCGGCTGGCACCCGCCCGCGTTCCTCGCCTCGACCAACGGCCTCGCCAGTGGAAACACCCGCGTGGAGGCGGCCCTGCACGCGCTGTACGAGGTGGTCGAGCGGGACGCGGTGACGGCCGCGCTCGAAGGCGCGAGCCTGGGCGCGCGGGTCGACCCGGCCACCGCCGGTTCCGCGATCGTCGACGAGCTGTGCGCGCGGATCGCGCGGGCCGGCGTCACGCTGGAGGCGCGGTTCGTGCCGTCGCCCACCGGCCTGCCGTGCTTCCTGGCGTGGCTGGCCTGCCCCGACTACCCGGGCCGGATGTTCGGCTTCGGCTGCCACCTCGACGTCGAGATAGCGCTCAGCCGGGCGATCACCGAGGCCGCGCAGACCCGCCTGGCGTACGTGGCCGGTGCGCGGGACGACCTGCGCGGGCAGGTCGAGGATCCCGGGGCGCGGCAACGGACCGAGCCGGACGACCCACCGGCGGACATCCGCGACCTGACGCCCGCGCCGGTGGACCACGACAGCCTGCTCGACGACCTGGAGCACGTGGTCAAGCGCGCCACGGCGGCCTTCGGGTACCCGCCGCTCGTGGTCGACCTGGCCCGCGACGAGCTGGGGGTACCGGTGGTCAAGGTGGTGGCGCCGGGCAGCCGGGTCTCCACGGAGGTGATGTAGATGGGGCGGAAGGTCGTGGTGTACGCGGGCCCGACGATCTCACCGGACGAGGTGCGGACCGTCCTGCCCGGGGCGGAGGTCCGGCCACCGGCGGCGCGGGGTGACCTGCTGGCCGACCAGTGGCGCCCGGGCGAGGTCGCCGTGGTCATCGACGGCTACTTCCGGGAGCGGCGCTCGGTCAACCACAAGGAGATCCTCTGGCTGCTGGGCCAGGGCGCGGACGTCGTGGGCGCGGCGAGCATGGGCGCGCTGCGCGCCGCTGAGCTGGCGCCGTACGGGATGCGCGGCGTCGGCGAGGTCTACGGCATGTACACCTCCGGCGAGATCGACGGCGACGACGAGGTCGGCGTGCTGCACGGGCCGGCCGAGAAGGGGTACCCGGCGCAGACCGTGGCGCTGGTCAACATCCGGTACGGCTGCCGGGAGGCGGCCCGGGCCGGGCTGTTCGCGGCGGCCAGCGGCGGGCGCATCGTGGCGGCGGCCAAGGAGCTGCCGTTCGCGTACCGCGCCTGGGCGGACATCGACGGCCTGGTGGGCGACGAGGACCGCGACGCGCTGCGCACCCTGGAGCGGATGATCGGCTCGGGGGAGTGGGATCTCAAGCGGCGCGACGCGCTGGCGGCGCTGGAAGCGGTGCGGTGCGCGGACACCGCCACGGCCGGTCCGGCCGCGGCCGGCGTGCCGGTCACCGGGATCACCGCCAGCCAGACGCTGGACCGGCGCTCCCGCCGGGAGTACGCGCCCGGCCGGTGGATGTCCGACCTCGACGTGCTGAACGCGGCGCGACTGTTCGACGAGGACTACCCCGGGTGGCACGAGCAGACCCTGGCCGGGATCCTCGCCGACCAGGCCGCCGGGGAGGGCATGGCGATGGCGGAGTACGCGCGGGCCAAGCTCGGCGTCGACGGCCAGGGCCCGCTGCCGGACGCCCTCGCGTGCTGGCTGACCGAGGCGGAGCTGGCGCGGCTCACCCCGGCCGAGCAGATCCGGCTCGTCATGGTGCGGGTGTGGCCGGTCTGGCACTCGGAGGACTGGCGGCCGGCGGTCCTCGCCCGGCTGCGCGAGACCGGCCGGTGGGCGCGGTGGGAGGAGCTGGTCGCCCGCGCCGACGAGGTCGCCGAGCAGACCCGCTACAAGGTGGTGGTCCCGCCCGCGGCGATCCGCGCGCGGGTCTTCCTGCGGCATTGGCGGGAGCCGGGTTCGTCGCCGGAGGTGGAGATGGCCCGGCGCGGCTTCACCAGCGCCGAAGACCTGGGCACCGCGCTGCGCGCGTTCTTCCCGTACGACGTGCGGCGGATGCGCGGTCGTCGATGACCGGCGCGGCCACGGTCGAGCGGTCGTTCGACCCCACCCACCCTCGGCACTGCCCCGACCCGCATCCGTTGCTGCACCGGATGCGTGCGCGGGCGCCTGTGTACCGGCACGTGTACCGGGACGGTGGCCCGGCGACGTGGTACCTGACCCGGTACGCCGACGTGCAGCGCGCGCTGCTCGACCCGGACGTCGGCCGGCAGCTCGACCGGCTGCCCGACGAGCTCGCCGCCGCGCACCGCCGGTACGACTTCGACCCGCTCGCGGCGCTGCGGCGCAACGTGTTCCATCTCGACCCGCCGGACCACACCCGGCTGCGCCGCCTGATCGCGCCGGTGTTCAGCGCCCGTACCGTGGCCGCCATCGACCGGACCGTCCGCCGTGCCGTCGGGCAGCTCCTCGACGCCGCGGCCGCCGCCGGCGGCGAGCTGGACGTGATCGAGGCGCTGGCGCTGCCGCTGCCGGTCATGGTCGTCGCCGACCTGGTGGGCCTCCCGGACGGGGACCAGCCCCTGCTGCGCCGGTGGAGCGCGATGGTGCGCAGCCGGGACTCGGCCGTGATCCGCCAGGCGGGCGTGGAGTTCGTCGGGCACCTCGACGCGCGGATCGAGGAACGGCGCCGCCACCCGGCCGACGATCTGCTCTCCCGGCTGGTCGAAGCGGAGGACAGTGACCTGATCGACCGTGCCGAGCTGACCTCCACCGTCTTCCAGCTGCTGCTCGCCGGCGACGAGACCTCCGTCAACCTCGTCGGCAACGGGGTGCTGGAGCTGCTGCGCCACCCGGACCAGCTCGCCCGGCTGCGCGCACAGCCGCGGCTCGTCGACTCCGCGGTCGAGGAGGTGATGCGGTTCAACGGCCCGGTAGGGCACGCGCGGCCGCTGTACGCGCTCGCCGACGTGCGGATCGGTGGATCGGTGATCCCCCGGGGCGACGTCGTGGTGCCCATGCTGCTGGCCGCCAACCGCGACCCGGCCGTGTTCGAGGAGCCGGACGTCTTCGACATCGGCCGCAGTCCCAACCGGCACCTGGGCTTCGGCCACGGCATCCACTTCTGCCTGGGCGCGGCGCTGGCCCGGATGCAGGGCCGGGCCGCCATCGGCGCCCTGGTGCACCGCTTTCCCGGCCTGGCGCTCGCCGTCGACGCCGCCGAGCTGGACTGGACACCGGAGCTGTTCCTGCACGGCGTTAACCGCCTGCCCGTCCTGTTGGAGGGCCGTTGAACCCCACGAAGACGCTTACCTACTCGAACCTGTGCCGGACGGCGTTCGGCTATGCCGGCTCGCAGGTCCTGTACGCGGCCGTGCGCCTCGGCGTGCCGGACGCGCTCGCCGACGGTCCGGTGCCGGTCGACGAGCTGGCGCGCCGGCTCGGGTGCGACCCGGACGGGCTGACCCGGCTGCTGCGGGCGCTGGTCGTGCTCGGCGCCGTCGAGGAGGCCTCGCCGGGGCGGGTCGCGCTCGCCCCTGAGGCGGGGCCGCTGTGCGCCGACCATCCGCGGTCGATACAGGCCGGCGTCCTGCTGTTCGGCGCTCCCGCGACGTGGCGTGCGTGGGGAGCGCTGGCCGACGGCGTGCGCACAGGCGAGCCGGCGTTCGACCACGTGCACGGCCGGCCGCTCTTCGACCACCTCGCCCGGGACCCGGCGCTGTCCGCGGTGTTCAACGCGGCCATGGGTCAGGGCACCGAGTGGGTCGCGGCCGAGGTGCCCAAGGCGTACGACCTCGGCTCCGCCCGCACGGTCGTGGACGTCGGCGGCGGCAGCGGCGTGCTGCTGGCGGCGGTACTGGCGGCCGTGCCCGAGGCGCGCGGGATCCTTTACGACACAACGGCCGGGGCGGCCGGCGCCGCCGAGACTCTGCGGCGGGCCGGGCTGTCCGACCGGTGCGCGGTCCGCACCGGTGACTTCTTCACAGGGGTGCCCGGCGGAGACGTGATCCTCGTCAAAGGCATCCTGCATGACTGGGACGACGGGCGGTGCGTCACGTTGCTTCGCCACTGCCGACGGTCGATCGCGCCGGACGGGCGGCTGCTGGTGCTCGAACCGGTGCTACCGGACCGGATGGACGCGCCCGACGCCGCCGGAGCCGTCATGAGCGACATCGCCATGCTCGTCTACACCGGAGGCCGGGAACGCACCAGGACGCAGTTTCAGGACCTGTTCGCGGCCGGTGGTTTCGACCTGGCTGACGTCACGGAGCCGTTGGCGGGTACCGGGATCCGGATCCTCGTCGGGCATCCGTCCCGGCAAACCGACACCGGCCTGTCCAACGTGGAGTACCCCATTCCGGGGGTTTGAAAAACATCGCGCCGACTCGCACGCTCGGTCTATTCCGATCCGTTTCACCAAAAAGGAGGAACCGTGGCCTTCAACTCGCTCGAAGCACTCCGGGAAGCTGGCATGATCTCCAGCACGATGGGGCAGGAAGTCCTGGACTTCTACGCCGGCCTGGCCCAGAACGAGGTCGAGGTGCTCATCTCCGTGCGGAGCCGCCTCGACGCGCTCCTGCCGGACGTGCAGGCGCACTCCCAGCAGTGGTCCTCGCCCGAGGCGACGGACCAGGGCTTCGACGCCGCGATGCAGTGTGCGTGCGCCGCCTGGTCCGGTGCCGGCGCTTCCTACTGATCCCCTGTCGACGCCACGAATGACCATTGCGTGGGCATGGTGGTTGGTGCGCGAACCACCACCGGAGAGCCCACATTCGTGGGGTTGAAGAGTCGACACACCAACCCGCACGCTCGATCTATTCCCATCCGTTTCACCCACAGGAGGAGACATGGCCTTCAACTCACTCGAGGCGCTCCGCGAAGCCGGTATGGTCGCCGCCACCGCGGGACCCGAAGTCCTCGACTTCTACGCCGGCCTGACCCAGAACGAGGTCGAGGTGCTCATCTCCGTGAAGAGCCGCCTCGACGCGCTCCTGCCCGACGTGCAGGCGCACTCCCAGCAGTGGGCCTCGCCCGAGGCGACGGACCAGGGCTTCGACGCCGCGATGCAGTGTGCGTGCGCCGCCTGGTCCGGCGCCGGCCAGGTCTGATCCCCGATTCCCCGGTCATACAAGAGAAGGAGCAGACATGGCCTTCAACGCCATTGAGGCCCTGCGCGGCGCCGGCATGATCAGCGGCACGTTGCGGCCGGAGCTCGAAGAGTTCTGGCAGAGCCTCACCCAGAACGAGGTCGAGGTGCTCATCTCCACCAAGAGCCGCCTCGACGCGCTCCTGCCCGACGTGCAGGCGCACTCCCAGCAGTGGACCGCCCCGGAAGCGTCGGAGACGGGCGTCGACGTCGCCATGCTCTGCGCGTGCGGCGCCTGGTCCGGCGCGGGCATGAACTAGATGTAGCAACCCTTTCACGGGCGCGGTCCCGGCCGCCTGTGCCGCCGGCGGTCGGGCCGCACCCGTGGCCAACCGGTAAGGAGGATACGAAATGCGTGGGCATCTGGTTCGCGAACGCGCGTTGTTCGACCTACCGAAGGATCTGACCTACTTCGTACACGGCGACAGCCACCTTGTGGTCAACCCGGAGATGGGTGCCCGCTGTGTCCTCACGCCGCGGGAGTTCGCTGTCCTCCAGGCCCTCGCCAGGTCCGGGGCGGACGGGGAGCCGGCGCCGCTGCCGGAGACCGCCGAGACGGAGCGGACCCTCGCCAAGCTCATCCTGAACTGGATCGCGTACTTCAACGGAAACAAGCCGCAGCTCACGTTTCAGGAGCCACCGTTGAAGATGGTCTATTACGCCATCACCGATGGCTGCAACCTCCGCTGCCCGTACTGCTACGCGTCGTCCGAGAAGTGCCTGCCGGGCGAGCTGAACACGGCCGAGTCCATGGACCTGGTGACGCAGGTCGCCGAGTTCGGCGCCACCACGATCGTCTTCACCGGCGGCGAACCCATGCTGCGCAAGGACCTTTTCCAGATCGTCGAGCACGCGAAGAAGAGCGGCCTGCGGGCGAACATCATCACGAACGCGACGATGATCCGGACTCCGGAGATGGCGCGGCGGTTCGCCGAACTGTTCGACCAGGTGACGGTCAGCCTCGACGGCGCCAACGCGAGGACACACGACCGTACGCGGGGCAAGGGCGCGTTCGCCAAGACGCACAAGGCGTTGCGGATGCTCAACGAGGCCGGTGTGGTACCGACCATCAACCACATCGTCACCTCCGACAACGTCGACGAGCTGGTCGACTTCGCGTCGTTTCTGGAAGGCCTCGAAGTCCACAGCGTGCGCCTGATGAACCACAACGACATCGGCCGCGGCGCTGGCGACGACTACGACTTCGGGTGGTCGGACCACCTGCGCGTACAGCAGATCGTGTGGACGTCGCCGGCCGCCGGAAGGCTGCGGCCGGACAACCCGACCGGGGTCTCCCCGTGCTCCATCAAAGGCAACTGCGGCATGGGCGGCAACGAGATCTACGTCAACTCGCTCGGCGACGTGTACCCGTGCAAGCTCATCACCCGGGAGACCGAGCACGCCGGGAACATCCGGCGGCAACGGCTCTCCGAGATCTTCGCCAACCCGCTGCTGGGCGCGATGCGGCGCAGCACGGTCTTCGGCGGTGAGTACCACGACGACTGCGCGAAGTGCTACATCAGGGCCAGCTGCGGCGGCGGCTGCCGGGCCGCGCACATGTCCGACTCGGGCGACCCGCGGCACAACAGCCGGCACCTGTGCCGGATCCTGCGGCACGGGATGATCACCCAGCTGTGGCAGGACATCGGCGTCCCGCGCGCCGAGATCGCCGAGGACGACCAGGAGATGACGGTCCCGCGGCTGGTCGCCACCGGCGAGGTGCACGAGGCCTTCGACCAGTGGAAGACGTACGTGCCCACGCCGCGGCGCGTGGCCAAGATGAACAAGTTGATTCCCATCACGCCAGTGAGGAGGTCGGACGTTGCAGCTGCGCATCAGTGACACCGTCATCTGGGAGGAGACCCGGGACGGAATCTCGCTGTACCACACGGAAACCGGTGCGTTTCTCACACTGAACGAGACCGGCGCGAAGATATGGACACTCATCGACAAGCTCGGCGAGCGCGCGGCCGTGGTCTGGCAGATGGCGTTGCAGTACGCCGGCACCAACGCGACGATGAGCCGCCACATCCGCGGCGAGGTCGACGCGTTCATCACGTCGGTGGTCGGCAGCGGCCTGGTCACCGAGGGCGTGCCGGCATGAAGCGCGCCGGCATGAGCGGCGCGACCGGATCCACTACCCGGCCATGAGCACGGCGGTCGTCCTCGGCGGCGGGTTCGCCGGTGTGCTGGCCGCCGCGGTCCTCGCCCGGCACGCCGACACCGTCGTCCTGGTCGAGGGCGGCCGGTACCCACCGGCGCCCGGCCCGCGTCCCGGCCTGCCGCAGGGACACCACAACCACGTGCTCGTCGCCGGGGGAGTCGAGGCGCTGGAGGCGCTGCTTCCCGGCACCGCCGGTGCGCTGCTGGCCGGCGGCGTGCACCGGCGCGACCTGCCGGGCGGCGCGCTGATCCGCAGCGCGGCCGGCTGGTTTCACCGCCACGAGACCGGCGCCTACCTGCTGTCGGGCAGCCGCTGGCTCTTCGACCACGTGGTACGCGGGCGGGCCCTCGCCGCCGGTGGCGTGTCGGTGCGGCAACGCACCCAGGTGCTCGGCCTGACCGGGGAGGCGTCCCGGGTCACCGGTGCCGTGGTCGCCGGCCCGGACGGCCGGGTCGCGACGATCCCGGCCGACCTCGTGGTCGACGCGACGGGACGCCGGTCGCGGGCGCCCCGGTGGCTGGCCGACCTCGGTGCGCCGCCGGTCGGGGAGGAGACCGTCGACACGGGGATGGCCTACTCCACCCGGGTGTACCGGGCGCCGGCCGACCTCGCCGGCATCCCGGCGATCATGGTGCACCCATCCGCCGCGACCGGCTGGCCGGGCAACGGCGCGACACTGTTTCCGATCGAAGGCGGTCGCTGGATCGTCACGTTGACCGGGATCCGGGGCAGCGCACCGCCGGTCGACGAGGCGGGCTTCACCGCCTGCGCGTACGGGCTCGGCTCGCCGATCATCGCCGAGCTTATGGCGGCGGCCGAGCCGCTCGGCGGCGTCCGGCCGTACCGGGCCACCGCCAACCGGCGCAGGTTCGCCGGACGCGGCCCGCGCCCGCACGGCTTCCTCGCCGTCGGCGACGCCCTCGCGGCGTTCAACCCGGTCTACTCGCACGGCATGTCGGTCGCCGCGCTCGCCGCCCTGCGGCTGGCCGGCGAGCTGGAGCGGCGCGGCCTCGAAGCGTCGGCCGCCACCGATCTGCAGGCGGCCGCGTCGGCGGTGGTGGAACGGCCGTGGCGGATGGCCACCGACCAGGACCGCCGGCTGGTGGGCGGGGGAAGCGGCCAGGCACCGGCCGGCGCGGGCCCGCCGGGGATGAGCAGGGCCGTGCCGGGCAGCCGGGCGCTCATGACCGCGATGTTCCGCGCGCACACCCTGCTGCCCGCGCGGAGCGCGCTCGACGCGGCGCGACTGTCGGCGGAGGTCGCGGCCGCGCCGCCGCCGCTGGCGACCGACGGCGAGGCGATCGCGCAGTACCCGGAGCTGTCGGCGTGGCTTCGACGCGCCGCCGCCGTACCGGCCTGAGCGGCCTTCGACGGCCGGGGCCAGACACCACAGGAGGAACAGTGATACGCCGAGCCGTGCCGTTGATTCCGCGTACCGCCCTGTTCGGCAATCCGGCGTACCTGCGCCCGGAGATCACGCCGGACGGGACCCGACTGGTGCACCTCGCGCCCGAGGAGGGCGTGATGAACGTGTGGGTGGCCCCGGTGGACCGGCCGGAGGAGGCGGTGGCGGTGACCCACGACCGTGGCCGAGGCATCCGCACGTTCGGCCTGGCGCACGACGACCGGACCCTCTTCTACCTGCTGGACAAGGACGGCGACGAGGGCACCCGGCTGTACCTCGTCGACCTCTTGTCCGGAGTGGAGCGCTGCGCCACGCCGTTCGAGGGCGTACAGGCGCGCGTGCTGGCGCACAACCGGTGGCACCCGACGACGATGCTGATCGGGCTCAACCGGGACCGGCCGGACCTGCACGACGTGTACCGCCTGGACCTGGCGACCGGCGAGCTCACCAAGGTGCTGACGAACCCGGGGTTTCTCGGCTGGATCGTCGACACCGACCTGCGGGTGTGCGGCGGCACGGCCATGCGACCGGACGGCGGCCTGACGATACACCTGGCCGCGCCCGGCTCGGCGGAGTTCACGCCGTGGCTCGAGGTGCCGTACGAGGACGCCATGGGCACCCGCGTCGTCGGGTACGCGCGCGACGGCGCGACCTTCTACCTGGTGTCCTCCATCGCGGCCAACGCCGGCCGGCTGTTCGCGGTGGACGCCGCGAGCGGGCGGCGCACACCGCTGGCCGAGGACCCGGTCTACGACGTCAAGCAGGTGGAGATGGACCCGGACACGGGCGCGCCGCAGGCGGTCGTCTTCGCCAAGGACCGCGACGAGTGGCTGTTCCTCGACGACGGCTACGCCAAGGACGTCGCGCAGATCCGTGACGAGCTGGCGTTGCGGGGCATCACCGAGGCCGAGCTCGGCGTCTACCGCGACGACCGGTCCGGGAGCCGCTGGACGGTCGCGGCGGTCACCGGGGCCGGTCCGGTCCAGTACTACATCTACGAGCGCCCCGAGGGCCGGCTGCGGTACCTGTTCAGTCACCAGCCCGAGCTGGACCGCTACCAGCTGGCGCGGATGGAGCCGTTCGAGTTCACCGCCCGCGACGGCGTCCCGGTGCACGGGTACGTGACGTGGCCGCCGGGCGTCGAGCGGCGCGACCTGCCCGCGGTGGTGAATGTCCACGGTGGACCGTGGTCGCGCAACACGTTCGCCTTCGACGAGGAGGCCCAGCTGCTGGCCAACCGGGGCTACGCGTGCGTCCAGATCAACTTCCGCGGCTCGACCGGGTACGGCAAGCACTTCCGCAACCTCGGGGCCAAGCAGTGGGGCGCGGCCATGCACACCGACCTGCTCGACGGCATCGACCACCTGGTCGCCGCCGGGTCGATCGACCGGTCCCGCGTGGCCATCATGGGCTGCTCCTACGGGGGGTACGCCGCACTGGTCGGCGCGGCGTTCACGCCCGACGTGTTCCGCTGCGCCATCGACCTTTGTGGAGCGTCGAACCTGCTGACGATGCTCGCCGCCGGCGCGCCGTACCGCACACCGCTGCTGTCGTTCATGTACGCCAACGTGGGCGACCCGGAGACCGAGCGCGACATGCTGTGGGAACGCTCGCCACTGTCGCGCATCGACGACATCCGGATCCCGATCCTGGTGGCGCAGGGGGCCAACGACGTGCGGGTCAGCCAGGCGGAGGCGGAGCAGATCGTCGGCGCGCTGCGGGCCAAGGGCCTGCCGCACGAGTACCTGCTCTTCCCGGACGAGGGACACGGGCTGGCCAGGCCGGAGAACCGCGAGACGTACTACTCCGCCGTCGAGCGCTTCCTGGCCGAGCACCTGGCCTCCGCTTGACCGGGGCGTGTCGGCGAAACCGGGGACGTCGGGAGGAGACGAAACTCGGAGAGGATCGAGGGGCGAGGCTCGCCCCAACCGTTGCCGGCGGGCCTCGGCGACACGAGGAGGTAGGCATCGTGACCGAGGTTGTGATCGCCCCCGTCGGCCCGCTGCCGCGCACCCGCCCGCTGCCGCACGGACAGGTGGCGGGCGAGGCCACCGACTGCCCCTTTCCCGCGCTGCTCCGCTCGCACCGGGTGCGGGCCGGGCTCACCCAGCGGGCGCTCGCCGATCTGTCCACAGTGAGCCTGCGGGCCATCCGCGACCTGGAGGCGGGACGGGCCAGCGGCCGGATGCGCACCATCGCGCTGCTCGCGGAGAGCCTGCGGTTGCAGGGCCTGATGCGCGAGGTGTTCCTGCACGCGGCACTCAGCGGCCGGCGCGACGGCCTGTTCGAGACCGATCCCGGCCTCGCCCTGCCGAAGCCGGTGAACGCGCTGATCGGCCGCGACGCCGAGGTGCGCGCCATGGTGGATGTGATGGAGTCGGGCCGGCGCCGCATGACCTCGATCTCCGGCCTGCCCGGTGTGGGCAAGACGCGGGTCGCGGTGGAGGTGGCCACCCGGCTGAGCGCGCGCCGGGGGTGGCCGGTGCTGTGGCTGGACCAGCGCTCGGCCGGCAACGGCCACGCCGCCGCCTTCGGCCCGCTGATGCGGTCGCTGCGCGCGCTGATCGACTCCAACACCGGCGACGTGTCCCAGGTGTACCAGCTCGTCGGCCACCAGGAGGCGCTGCTGGTGCTGGACGGGCTCGCCGGCGTGCGGGTCTGCTGGGCGGTGGAGGAGCTGCTCGCCTACTGCCCGGGCGTACGCGTCATCAGCACCTCACGGGCACCCTGGAACATCGCGGGCGTGCGCACCGCCGTCATCTCGCCGCTGGCCACGCCCGGCCCCGAGTGGGACCGGCGCTCCTCGCCCGGCGCGCTGGCGGGCGTGCCGTCGGTGCGCCTGCTCGTCGACCGGCTGGCCGAGGTCCGGCCCGGCTTCGTGCTCACACCGGAAAACGCCGGCGCCGCGGCGGAGCTGTGCCAGCGGCTGGACGGCCTGCCGCTCGCCGTGGAGGCGCTCGCCGAGCGGTTTCGGGTGCTGAGCCTGCGGCAGCTGACCCAGATGCCCGTGCCGGACCTGCTCGACCTCGCGGTGCCGGGGCCGCGCGGCGCGGCGCGGGAGACGATCGGCGGGCTGCTCAGGTCGAGCTACGAGGGCCTGGGCACGGAGCACCGCGCGATCCTGCGGGAGCTGGCCCGGCTGGACCGCGCGCTGACGGTGGCCGACGTCGCGCTGCTGCGGCGCCAGCGGCTCGACGAGGTGGTCGAGGACCTGAGCGTGCTCATCGGGCACGGCCTGCTGCGGACCTCGCACGGCGAGCAGGCGACGGAGCTGCACATCCCGCCCCTCCTGCGCGCCCTGCTGCTGGGCGACGGAGGCTTCTGAGACGTCCCGGGGTTCCGCGCCAGCGGCGGGCCGCCGCTTCTTGAGCGTCGCCAGCGGTGGTCGGGACCACCGACCGCCCTACCGGGCCACCGCGTAGGCCTGGGCGCCGCGCGGGCCGGCGGCGGCGCGGACAAACCCGGTGCGCGGGTCGATCCCCACCGCGCAGACCTTTCCGAGAGAGTGCGCCGGCACCGCGTCGACGTGGTGTCCCCGCTCGCGCAGCCCGGCGAGGACCGAAGGCTCGTGCGAGCGCTCCACCACCACGACGCCGGGCCGTGCCGTGCGGGGCGCGAACGACTGCGGGAAGTGGTCGATGTGGAAGGCCGGGATCTCGGTGGCCGCCTGCGCGTCCAGGCCGAACTCGGCGATCGCGAGGAAGGTCTGTAACGTCCACTGGTCCTGCTGGTCGCCGCCGGGTGTACCCAGGGCCAGAAAGGGCTCGCCGTCGCGGAGTACCACGCCGGGGCTCAGCGTGGTGCGGGGCCGCCGGCCCGGCGCGAGGGAGTTGGGGTGCCCGTCGACCAGCCACATCGTCTGGGCGCGGGTGCCGAGCGGAAATCCGAGTCCGGGTACGACCGGCGAGCTTTTGAGCCACCCGCCGCTGGGCACCGCGACGACGAGGTTTCCGGCGCGGTCCACCACCGCGACCGTGCACGTGTTGCCGGCACCGGCTCTGGCCGCGGCCGGGTCGACGGTCGGCATGCCGTTGCGCAGCTGGACAAGCCACGCCGGATCCGCCGGTGCCGCCCGGTCCGGCTCGGGCCGCGGGATCCACGGCCGCCGCGCGACGGGTACCCCCGGCCGCGGTGCCTCGGCCGCGCACGCGCCGATCAACGCGCGGCGGCCGGCGGTGTAGCCGGGCGCCAGCAGTTCGGCCATCGGCACCGGCGTGTGGCGCGGGTCGCCGTACCACGCCTCGCGGTCGGCGAACGCGAGCTTGGCCGCCTCGGCGAGGGTGTGTACGTAGTCCACGCCGCCCAGGCCCATGCCGCTCAGGCCGCAGCCCTGCAGGATGGCCAGCTGCTGCAGGAACACCGGGCCCTGCGACCACGGCCCGGGCTTGAAGACGGCGTAGTCGCCGTAGGTCAGGCCGCACGCCTCCTCCACGTCCGGCCGCCACGCCGCGAGGTCGTCCGCGGACAGCAGGCCCCGGTGCCGGCGGCCGGTCGCGTCGAGCACGTCGGTCGTACCCACGAAGCGGTCCACCGCCTCGGCGACGAATCCTTGGTAGAACGCGCGTTGGGCCGCCTCCAGCTGCGCCTCCCGGTCGGCGGACGCGGCCCGCGCCTCCCGGGCGAGCCGCCGCAGGGTCTCCGCCAGTACCGGGTTGGTCATCCGGGCGCCGGCCGGTGGCGGCGCTCCGCCCGGCAGGTAGGTGCGGCCCGACTCCGGCCACTCGTCGCGAAACAGCGGCGCGAGCAGCGCGATGGTGTCGGCCGCGCGGGGCAGCAGCGGGTACCCGTGCGACGCGTAGCCGATGGCGGGCTCCAGCAGCGGGGCCAGCGACATGGTGCCGAACTCGGCGAGCAGGCGCAGCCACGCCCCGAACGCACCGGGTACGCACGCCGGCAGCATCCCGGAGCCGGGTATCTGGGACAGTCCGAGGGAGGTGAACGCGTCGACCGTCGCGCGGCGCGGTGTCGGGCCCTGGCCGCAGACGATCCGCACGGTGCCCTCCGCGCGGGGGTACACGGCTATCGCGACGTCGCCGCCCAACCCGTTGGAGTGCGGCTCGACGACCTGGAGGACGAAGCCGGCCGCGACCGCCGCGTCGACCGCGTTGCCGCCCCGTTCGAGGACGGCCATGCCGGCGCCGGAAGCGAGCCAGTGGGTCGACGACACCGCGCCGAACGAGCCGGTCAGCTCCGGCCGGGAGAGGGTCACGGAGTCCTCGCCTCGGTCAGCGTGAGCGGGTCGGAGATCTGTTCGCACGCGCTGCCGGCCACCTCGAAGAGGATGTCGACGAGGCTGTTCTCGCACGCGACCACCTCGGCGGCGCGCAGCTCGGCCGGGCGTTCGCCGCGGTCCTCGCTGGTGTACAGGCCGTTGGCGGCGATGTCCTGGGCGATCGCGACGAGCCGCCGCAGCAGCTGGGCGACCACCTCGTGGCGAGCCACCGGCGCGCGCAGCGTCATGAAGTAGCTGTCGTAGATCATGCTGGTCAGGCGCGGGTTGAGTCCGCGCGTGGAGGCCTGGTGCAGCAGCGACCTGCCGTCGGGTACCAGCTTCGCGGCGACCCCGTCGTGCACGAGGCTGTGCAGGCGCAGCGCGTCGAGCAGCGCGCCGTCGCCGGCCTCGCGTACCGCCGCCTGGCGGCCGCGGAACACGTCACGGACCGGCCGGTAGTCCGGCGCCCAGGTCCCGCTGAACCCGCGGTGTCGCAGCCGCATGCTCGGCCGGATGACGGTGTGGTAGACCTCGCGCGAGCAGGAGCCGGTGTACAGCAGCATCGCCGAGTAGCCGGAAATGTACCGGGACAACGGCTCCGTCGTCGTGTCCGGCGCGCGCCGGCCCTGGCGCACGTCCCCCAGCAGTTGCGCCATCAGCCGCCAGATGACGAAACACACCTGGTGGCCGGTGATCCAGCGAAACCAGTACATCTCGTCGAGCGCGTCGCACCGCCCGACCCCGGGCGCCAGCACGCCCCTCTCGCCGAGCATCCGGATCCGCCGGCAGGTGGCGGCCCGGGCGTCGACCAGGGAGGCGCTCGCGGGGTCGTGGTCGCCGGCGGCCTCGGGGGCGCCGGCGTGGGGGAGCAGCAGCGGCTCCAGGCCGTAGGCGAACCCGCCGAAGTCCCACCCCGAGCCGACCGGTAGATCGCTCAGCGCCGTTCCGGCCGAGGGTTTCACGACATGCCACTCGGCACGTAGGTGAACTCCAGTTCGAGCCCGTTGACGTCGTACGCGTAGAAGCTGCGCACGCCGTCGTCGTCGACCACGATGTCGGTCGGCTGCTCCGCCAGCGCGTACGAGAAGCGACCGGAGCGGTACAGGTCCGTCCAGCGCCGCCGGAGGGTGACAAGGTCGTCGGCGGCGGACACGCGGAGGCAGAAGTGCTGGAACTGCGAGGCGCTCTCGCCCGGGTCCGCCGGCCGGCCGGGACGCTCGAACAGGTGCAGCCGCAGGTCCCCGACGGCCATCTCGGTCAGCTCGCGGATGCCGGGCAGCCGGCCGCGGGTGAGCTCGGAAAACCGGTCCAGCGACCACACCCGCCGGCACCCGAGGAACTCCTCGTACCAGGCCACGCAGTTTTCGAGGTCGTCCGTCTGTATCCCAAGGTGGTGGAAGCGCAGACCTGGCCGTCCATTGTGGACTTCAAGCGTGCGATCCGCCCGCGTCTCACTCATGTCCCATCACTCCATACCAGTGGAGCCGGCCACGCGCGTACCGCTGCTCCCTCGAGCCGCGTTCATCATGTCCCGCCCGGCGCTCGGCGGGCGCTTCCCCGCTTTATGGGACAGCCTGCGGCCGGGCCGGCCTGGATACGTTGCTGTGTATGGACAACCTGACCGAAAGCGAGACGGTGGGCGCGTGCCCGGACGGCCTCGTCGACGACGTGCTCGACATCGTGCGCGTGGTGCTCGGCAAACCCGGGTTGACCGCCGACGACGACGTGATGGACCACGGCGGCACGTCGCTGTCGGTCGTCCGGATCCTGGTCGAGACCCGCGGCCGGCTCAACCTGAACGTCAACCCGCGCCACCTGAACGGGGCGGTCACCGCCCGCAGCCTGGCCCGCGCCGCCCAGTGACCGCCGCTTCCCGCCCCCGGATCATCGCCTACCACGCTCCGCTGCTCGGCGCTCATCCACCGTCGTGGTCGAGGCCCGTAGCCTCACGACTCTCGCTCATCGCGCCGGCTCGGCGTGCAGGACCGCCATCTCCCGCTCCCCGGTGAACGGCTCCATGCTGTGCGCGGTACGCACGTTGTCCAGCAGCAGCACGTCCCCGGCCCGCCACGTCACGTGCGCGGTGGCCCGGCGGTACGCCGCGTTGACCGTGTCGACGTCCTCGGCCGTAAACGGCGACCCGTCGCCGAACGTGGTTTCGAACGGCAGCGCCGCCCGCCCCAGCGTTGAGACGAGGAACTCGTGTACCGGCGGTTCCAGCGTCCACTCGCTGCAGAACGGGAGCAGGTTGGACCAGGCCGGCGCGCCGTCGCTGCCGGTGGCCCGGACGGCGGGCCGGTGCCGGCGGGTCAGCAGGCTGTCGGCGCCCCACTCCAGCTCGATGCCTTCGGCCGCCGCGTACGCCTCGACGGCCTCGGCGTCCCAGCCCGGAAACGCGTCCTGCCAGGGCATCCCGACCAGGCCCTCGGCGTACCGGCGCACCAGCGTCCAGCCGTGCCGCCGGGCCCGGTCGACGATCGGGTCCGGCAGGAGCGACAGCATGGCACGCCCGTCGGCCACGCCGGTGCGCCCTCCCGAGGCGGCCGGCCGGAGGCAGGCGATCAGCAGGTAGGCCGGTGGTGTCCGCTGCCAGCCCAGCTCGTGGTGCATGCACATGGCGGAGGTGCTGGGCCAGGCGGCCTGGGACCAGACCCCGTGGCCGAGCGGGCGCCGGGGCGAGAACGGCTCCAGCTGGTCGACGGCGACCAGGCCCAGCCGGGCGGCAAGGTCGGCCAGCGCGGCGGCACCGGTAACCCCGGCGCCGCGGATGAGCACCGCGCCGGTCGGCGCGAGCAGCTCCGGTACGCGATCGGCCTCGGCCGAAGAGACCTCCGGCAGCCCCGCGACGCCCGCCAGCTCCATCATCGAACCGTCCCCTCTCCTATCCGCGAGTACCCGTCGCGCGGGTCTCTGGTGTGCGTGCCGGCGATCGGCACCGGCAGCGCGGCCACCGCCCGCTCGGCCCGCGCGCCCGCCTCCCGCTGCGTGCGCCCGGTGGCGATCACGTAGCCCAGGCGGTCCTGGAAGGTGCCCCGGCGCACGATCCGCTGCCCCGGGCGGGCGGTGACCGCCGCGTCCACCACGCCCGCGAGGCCGCGCGCCGCCGACACGTCCGGCACGGCCCGCACCTCGCCGTCGCGGTCGGGTATCAGGAACCGGACGCTGGCGCACGCCTGTCGGGCCGGCCGTGCGGGCGCCGCGCGTCCGGCCGTCCGCGCCACCAGCTCCGCGATCAGGTCCTGCCCGGTGGCCGCCCGGACCGCCTGCGGGATCATGCCGCCGGCCAGCCGGGGGTTCACCTCCACCACGTACGCCCGCCCGTCGACCATCCGGAGCTCGACGTGCGCGGCGCCCCAGCGCAGGCCCAGCGCGGCGAGCGCGGCCCGGGCGCCGGCCGCGAGCACCGCACCGGTCCGGGCGTCGACGGGGGCCGGGACGTCGTGGCCCGACTCCAGGAAGCCCCGGGACAGGTCGAGGTGCTTGGCCACCACCGCGCGGACCTCGCCGCCCAGCAGCTCCACCGAGTACTCGGGGCCGGGCAGGTACGACTCGACGAGGATCGCCGGGGGCAGCGGGTTGCCGCGTTCGTCCACAGTGGTCGCCAGCAGCCCCGCCGCGTGCGCGGCCACCGCGTCCGGGGTGTCGCACCGGCGCACGCCGATCGAGCCGGAGCGGCTGACCGGCTTGACCACGACCGGCGTGCCCAGGTCCCGGGCGGCGAGCACCGCCTCGGGCACCGAGCCGGCCACGCGGAAGCGGGGGGAGTCCACCCCGCACGCCGCGAAGCGCCGCCGCTGCACGCTCTTGCTCCGGGCCGCGGCCAGGATCTCCGGGTCCTCGCCCGGCAGGCGCAGGTCCCGCGCCGCGTGGGCCGCGGCGGCGATGAAGTACTCGGAGCTGGAGGTGACGCCGGCGACCCGGTGCTCGCGGGCCAGGCGCCGGCAGCACGCCAGCACGGCCGGTAGGGAGTCGGTGCGGCAGGGGTGGACCGGAACGCCCAGCTCGGCCACGTACGGGTACCGGTCGGCGTCCGCGCTCACCAGGTGCGGTGCCAGGCCCAGGTCCCGTGCCGCCTCGGCGAACAGCCGGCCGGTACCGGTGGTGTTGCTCTCCACGAAGACCATCACGTCAGCCACCGCACACCGCCTCGCTCGCCTCCCGTAGCCGCTGCGCCGCCCGCCGCTGCACCGCCCGCAGCCGGTCCACCTCCCGCCGCACCTCGTGGCGCAGCCGCCAGGCGGCGGCCAGCGTCTCCGCCCGGCTGCCCGGCCCGCCGCCGTACCGGGCCCGGTCCGCGGCGGTCTCCGGATCCACGTGTGCCAGCCCTTCAGGCGGCCACTCGCCGTCCTCGTCGATGGCGCGCAGCACCGCGGCCCCGACGCGCCGGTGTGCCTCGCGGAACGGAACCCCGCGGCGGACCAGCTCGTTGGCGAGCGCGGTGGCGTCGATGTAGCCGCGCGCGGCGGCGGCACGCGCCGCCTCGGCCCGCGGCCGCGCCCCGGAGACGACGAGGGCGGCCAGCGCCAGCAGGTCCCGGGTGGACCGCAGCGCCGGGGCGACCGGTGCCACGGCCTCGGTACCCACCTCGATCGAGTTGGTGAACGGCACCGACTTGGTGGCGGTGACCGCGGCCACCCAGGCGCCCACTACCCGGCTCGGCCGGGCCTTGAGGTACTCCAGCAGGAAGGCGTTGCGCTTCTGCGGCATCGCCGACGAGCTGCCCACCAGCCAGTCGGGAAACTCCACGTACCCCAGCTCCGACATGCTCCACAGCTGCAGGTCGGTACCGAGCCGGGACACGGCCACCGCCAGGCCGGCCGCGATCCCCACGACGGTCAGCGCGACGTCGCGCGAGGCGATCGCGTCGACCGCGTGCAGCGGGCCGGCCTCGAAGCCCAGCAGGGTCGCGGTGCGCGCGGTGTCCAGCTCCAGGTCGACGCCGGCCACCGCGTGCGCGCCGAGCGGGCTGCGGCGCAGGGACCGCAGCGCGTGCAGGATGCGCTCCAGCTCGCGGTGCAGGGCCAGCGCCACACCGGTCAGGTAGTAGCCGTAGGTGACCGGTACCGCGGGCTGGTAGTGGGTGTGGATGGCCATCACCACGTCCAGGTGCCGGCCGCCGGCGCGCAGGAGCGCGGTGAGCAGCCGGCACCCCTCGGCCGCCACGTCGAGGCCGAGGGCGCGCAGGGCGAGCAGCGTGGTGGTCGCGTTCAGGTCGTTGCGGGAGCGGCCGGTGTGCAACAGGCCGCCGAGGTCCGGTCCACAAAGGTCGGTGAGCGCCTGCTCGTAGGCGAGGTAGAGCCCGCGCGGCCGGGGCCTGCCCAGTACCGCGGCGAAGCCTTCGTCCTCCACAGTGGACACCGTGCGCAGCAGAGCGGCGGCCTTGGCGCGCGGGATGATGTCCTGTTCCGCGAGCATCACCAGGTGCGCCCGGTCGACGCGGGCGATCAGCCGCAGCGCCTCCCGGTCGGCCGCGTCCTCGGGCGGGCCGTAGTACAGGCGCTGCGCCGCACGCGCCAGCGGCCCCGTGATGCGGCCGGTGCCGGCCGGGGCGCCCGGTGGGTTCATCCGCACGCGACCGGCTCGTTCAGCGGGTGCTGAGCGGGCGCAGGTCGGTCCAGTTCCGCTCGACGTAGTCGAGACAGGACTGGCGGGTGTCCGTGCCGTGCACGACCTGCCACCCGGCCGGTACGGCGAGGTGGCCGGGCCACAGCGAGTGCTGCTGCTCGTCGTTGACCAACACGTAGAAGACACCTTCCGGGTCGTCGAACGGGTTCATGGCGTCGGCTCCTTGCGGTAGGTGTCGGCCGGGCGGAACAGGGCGGTGCCGGAAGCCGCCGCCCGGCCGTGCCCGGAGGTGTCCGCACGCACCTGCTCGTCGCGGTACACCAGGCGCAGCAGCGCGCCGGTCATCGCGGTGGTGACCAGGGCCATCACCACCATCAGCGAGTAGAGCGGGGGATCCAGCACGGCGAGCTGCAGCCCGACGGTCAGCACGATCAGCTCGGTCAGCCCGCGGGTGTTGATGAGGATGGCCAGCACGGCCGACTCGCGCAGCCGCACGCCGCTGGCCCGGGCGGCCAGCAGCCCGCCGCCGAACTTGCCGCCGATCGCGACCAGCAGGATCAGCGCGAGCTCACCGAGCGCGGTCACATCCGTCGCGGACAGGTCGACCTTGATGCCGGCGACCACGAAGAAGACCGGCAGGAGCAGGAGCGCGCAGACCCGCTCGATCCACGGCAGGGCGTGCTCGCGCAGGGCCGGCGCTCCCCGCTCCGGCATGGCCATGCCGAAGAGGAAGGCGCCGAAGATGAGGTGCGAACCCATCCATTCGGTGGCCTGGGCGGAAAGCACCAGCCCGGCGGAGACGGCGACCAGCACCCCGGCCCCGGCCAGCCGTCCGGTACCGGCGGTGCGGGCGGCCAGCCGGGACAGCAGCGGCCGCACCACGCCGAGCATCACCGCGGCGTACGGCACGACGAGCAGCACCCGCCACGGGCTGTCGCCGTCGCCGGCCAGGGCCACCACGACGGCCAGCATCGACCACGCCAGCACGTCGTCGACGGCCGCGCAGGCGAGCGCGAGGCCGCCGATGGGCGTGTAGATCAGGCCCCGGTCGGTGAGGATCCGCGCCAGTACGGGAAACGCGGTGACCGACATGGCGGTGCCGAGGAACAGCACGAAGCCGAGCCGGTGCTCGGTGGGGTGGTTGGTGACGAGGTAGAGCGCGAGCAGCGACCCCAGGCCGAACGGCAGGAGCATCGCGCTGAGCGACACGGTGGTGGCGATGCGGGCCTGGCCGCGCAGCAGGTCTCCGTTCAGCTCCAGCCCGACGAGGAACATGAACAGGCAGGCCCCGATGCTCGCCAGCGTCTTCAGCGGCGGCAGGACCTCGCCGGGAAACAGCGCGCCGGTGACGGCGCCGCCGAACAGTGTCGGCCCCAGCAGGACGCCGCCGAGAATCTCGCCGATCACCGGTGGCTGGCCGGCCCGCCGGGCCAGCGCGCCCAGCAGCCGCGCCACCACGACGATCACCGCGAGAGCGAGGACCAGCCTTGCCGCGAGAACCATCGTCGCTCCAATGTGTACGCCTGAGGCGAAGGTAACGGGCTCCGCGCGCGGCGGCGCAGTCACCGGAACCGGCGACGGCGCACCGCCGGCGTCAGCCGACCGGTTGGCCGGGCGGGTCGGTGGCGAGCCGGCCGAGCAGCGCGGCGCGGGTGAGCTCGGCCTTGTTGCCGACGCCGAGCTTGGCGCGGATGCGCTTGACGTAGGTGTCGACGGTGTGCGGGCTGATGCCGAGCCGGGTCGCGATCTGCCCGTGGGTGAGGCCGTGCGCGATCTGCCGCAGGACCTGTTCCTCGCGTTCGGACAGATGGTGCTCGGGCGGCGCGGCCGGTGCCGGCGCGGCGGAAGTGTCCACGGTGGCCGGTTGGCGCTGGCTTCCGCCGGTCACGGCGTGTACGGCGGCGACGATGGACGCGCCGGTCTGGCGCTTGCTGATGACGGCGGAGGCGCCGGCGTGCAGGTACGTGCTGTCCTGCCCGCCGGTCTGGTTGTCGAGGATGAGGACCGGGGTGCAGCGGGCCGCCGCGGTGATGGGGGTGAGGTCGTGCGGGGGCGTGAAAGCGTCGGCGTCGATGAGGACGGCGTCGGCGAGCCAGGACGGTTCCTCGCGGGGCGAGCTCCGGACAGCGACGATCTTGATGCCCGCGTCGGTGAGTGTCTGGACGAGGCCGATGAGGTATACCGGGGAGCAGACGAGAATGTCGGTCCGGATCACAGTGTTCCCCCTTGGCATTCGCGGCCTGCTGGATGAGTGCCGTCGACGTGCCGCCTACGTCCCGCGCGGCCGCCGGCGGGGCGGTCGCGGAAACGCGGCGGCCGTTGGGATGGCGCGATCCCGCGCGCTGACGACGCTACGGGGACAGGGTTTGCGGCCGGTATGCGTCCGGTTGGAGGTCGGACGTGTAGCGCTGCTCGACGTACCCCTTCGCCTGCTCCAGCTCGGTGCGCATCCAGGCGAGCTGCTCCTCGTAGTCGCCGGTCGAGTCACCGGGCGACTTGACGTTCGTCATGATGAGCTCGCTGCCCCGGTGGTTGGGCACCACCCGGTACGGGATGAAGACCCGGGTGCCGTCCGGCAGCCCCACGGTGTGGTCCAGCAGGCCCAGCTTCCCGTCGAAGTCGCTGCTGAGTGCCACCTCACCCTGCGGGCTGGTGACCGTGTACGTCGTCGCCGAGGTCTGGCGCACCGCCAGGGCGAACGGCGAGAACCGCGGCCATTCCCGGACGTCCGACAGGATGGTCCACACGAAGGCGGGCGGGGCGGCGATCGACACGCTGTACGTGTCGCACCGCTCGGTCCGGTGCTGCTCGACTGTCATGTCGTTTCCTCACGTCGTCGAAAGCTGCCGGCTGGCGCTGGCGGCGGCGAGGCGGGCGGCGAAGTCGTCGACCGCCGCCGCGTCGAGGTTGCTGAGGCTGACCCGGAACGCGCCGCGGTCGTCCGGCAGGAACGCGGTACCGGAGATGACCAGCGTGTCGTAGGCGACGGCGAGCTCGTGCACCACGTCGTCGGTGGCGCGTCCGGCGAACGGGTGGCGTACCCAGCCGAAGAACCCACCGGCCGACAGCAGCTCGAAGCCGCCCGGCCGGCCGGCCATCGCCGCGGTGAACCGGCGGCGCGCCCGCGCGACCTCGGCCGCCCGCTCCCGGCGCCATTGCCGCGCCGCGGTCAGCCCGACCCAGGCGGCCTCCTGGCCGACGCGGGGGGCGCAGATGGCCACGCAGTCGAGCAGCTTCATGACCTCCCGGTTGAGCGCCGGGGACCCGACCACGGCACCCACCCGGTACCCGGGGATGGCGAGGTCCTTGGCGAAGCTGTGCAGGCTCACCAGGGTGTCGGCCCAGTCCGGGTCGGCGAACAGCGGGTGGGCCGGCTCCTCGGTGTCGCGGAACGAGCGGTACGTCTCGTCGAGGATCAGCGCGATGCCGTGCCGCCGGCCCACCTCCGCCAGCTCGGCGACGCGGCCGGGTGCGACGGTCACCCCGCTGGGGTTGCCCGGCGTGACGAGCACGATCGCCCGGGTGCGCGGCGTGACGAGCCGCTCGGCGGCCGCCGCGGTGGGCACCAGGTCCGGCCCGGGCTCCAGGTACACCGGGACGACGCCGCACAGGCGCAGCCACATGTCGTGGTTGAAGTAGTACGGCAGGGTCAGGATCACCTCGTCGCCGGGCTCGGCGAGCGCCGACGTGACCAGGCAGAACGCCTGGTTGCAGCCGGCGGTGACGACGACGTGCTCGGCCCGTACCCGCCCCCGGTAGGCCTGGCTCAGCTCGGCGGCGAACGCCTGCCGCAGGTGGGGCAGGCCGGCGATCTCCACGTAGTCCCCGCCGTGCGGGTGCCGGGCGACGGCGGCGACGTGCTCCACCACGACCGGCGCCGCCGGATACCGTGGCGCGGCCTGGGCGAGGTCGAGCAGCGGGCGTTCCCTACGGCGCTTGTCGAGCAGCGCGTACGCGGTGCCGATCGGCGAGTCGATCTGCCGGACCGTCCGGGGACTCAGTCGCACGGGGCACTCCCGTCACGCGCCCGGCGGCGTGATGCAGCAGCCGGCGCAGATCTTGGGTCGGGGCAGGGTGAACGCGAGGCAGCAGGTCCGCCGCCGCACGGCGGGCTCGCCGGCCGGGCCGGGCACCAGCTCGATCAGGTTTTCGATGCCCAGGGTCGCCAGCACGGTGCCGACGTGCCGAGCGGGCGGGCCGGGCAGCGCGCCGCCGGTACGGAGCAGGCCGTGGGCGATGCCGGAGCTGACCGAGCCGAGCAGCGTGCGGGTGCCGACGCGCACCTCGGCGCGGATCGCCTGGATCATGGGGGAGAGGTGGGCGTCGAGCAGGGAACCGCGCAGCGTCGCCAGCAGCGCCCGCTCGTCGGCGACCGGTCGCGCCCCCGGTGCGCCGCCGGACGCCAGCCGGTCGGACGGCAGGACCGCGACGGTGACCGACGGCCGGACACCGAGCGTCACCCGCGGGCGCCGGCCGTCGATGCGCACCAGGACGTCGGCCGGGTGCAGCAGCGGTACCCGCCGGGCGGCCGCCCAGCCGACCACGGCCGGCAGTGCCAGCCAGTAGCTGTAGTACTTCCAGGCCAGCGCCGCGGCGGCCGGTGCGGGCGCCCGCCATCGGCACCGCGCCAGTTCGAACAGGTCGCGCAACCGGGAGCCGTCGACCAGCCGGGTCGCCGGAAACCAGCCGGCGTCGTCGTGGACGAGCAGGCCGGGTACCAGTCCGAACCGGTCGTCCGCGGCGGGCATCGCGCGCAGCGCGGCGGTCACCGGCGTCAGCAGCCGCGCGGTGGGGGCCCGATGCGGGACCGTGGTGGTCACTGCGCATCGCCTCCCTCACGGCGAGATGGCGACCGCTCGTGTGAGGGCTCGTCCACCACCGCGAAATGATGGGCACGACGCTAACAGCGGGCATCGGCGCATCACCGGTCCCGCCTTCCGGGGACGCGCGTGACGGGCCGGCCGGCAACACACTGCGTGATGGAGAACTTTAAATCTGCGTGATTGAGAAATTCGAATCTTTTATCGTACGAACGGTGGAATCGACGCCGTAGCCCCCGGAGCGCGCTCATCCTAGACTCGATGCGGTCGCCGGGTGGCGGCCCGTAATCGCGGCAAGATCGAGATAAGGCTCTCGAAGGGCTGGTGGCGGGCCGTGGTCGATAGCCAGCACGGGGCGGCGATACGCCTCGAAGTGCTAGGCCCGCTTCAGGTCCGGCGCGGCGACGAGCGGATCGACCTCGGCTCACTGCAGCAGCGGGTGGTCCTCGGCGTGCTCGCGCTGCACGCCAACCGCCCGATCGGCCGCGCCCAGCTGATCGAGGCGGTCTGGGGCGACGCCGCCCCGGCATACGCGGTAAACCTGGTGCAGAAGCGCATGTCCGGCCTGCGCCGCGCGCTCGAGCCGGTCCGCTCGGTGCGCGCCCCCTCGCAGCTGCTGTCCTGGACCGACGCCGGATACCTGTTGTCGCTGCCCGACGGTTCGCTGGACCGCGACGTCTTCGACCGCGAGGTGGGGCGGGCCCGCGCCGCCCGCGCGGCCGGCGACCTGGCGGCGGCCGCCCAGTCGCTGCACGCCGCGCTCGCGCTGTGGCGGGGGCCGGCGCTCGACGGCCTGTCCAGCCCCCTGCTCGACGAGGCGCGCGACCGGCTGGCCGAGCGGCGGATCAGCGCGCTGGAGGAGCGCGTCGACATCGACCTCGCGCTCGGTCACGACACCGACCTGGTGGAGGAGCTGCGCGGGCTGGTCGCCGCGCACCCGCTGCGGGAGCGGCTGCGCGGCCTGCTCATGCGCGCGCTGTACCGGGACGGCCGGCAGGCCGAGGCGCTGGTCGCGTTCCGCGAGGCGCGCCAGCACGTGCGGGCCGAGCTGGGTGTCGAGCCGACCGCCGAGCTCCAGGCGCTGCACCAGCGGATCCTCAACGGCGATCCGGAGCCGCTGGCGGCCGGCGCGCCGCGGTCCGGGCCGGTGCGGGAGTCGTTCCAGCAGGTGCCGACGCCGGCCCAGCTGCCGCACGGCCTGCCTGACTTCATCGGCCGCGAGGCGGAGCGCGAGCGGCTCACCGCGCTGGCCCGCAGCGGCCAGACCCTCATGATCGCCGCCATCACCGGCACCGCGGGGGTGGGCAAGACCTCGCTGGCCGTGCAGTGGGCACACCAGGCCAGCCACCACTTCCCCGACGGCCAGCTGTACGCGAACCTGCGCGGCTTCGACCGGCGCGGCGCACCGGTCGACCCGGGCGAGGTGCTGCGCGGCTTCCTCAACGCGTTCGGGCTCTCGGCGGCGCAGATCCCGGCCACCCTCGAAGACCAGGCGGCCCGATATCGCAGCCTCCTCGCCGGCCGCCGCGTGCTGGTGGTGCTGGACAACGCCCGCGACAGCGAGCAGGTGCGCCCGCTGCTGCCCGGCACCGCGGGCTGCCTGGTCCTGGTGACCAGCCGCAGCCGGCTCTCCGGGCTGGTCGCCGCCGGCGCGGTACCGGTGACCCTGGACCTGCTGGCCGCCGACGAGGCCGTGCTGCTGCTCGGCCGCCGCATCGGCGCCGGCCGGGTGGCCACCGAGCCGGAGGCGGCGGCGGACGTGGCGGTGGCGTGCGCCCGGCTCCCGCTGGCCCTGGCGATCGTGGCCGCCCGGGCCGCCCCGCATCCGCGATACCGGCTCTCCGCCCTGGCCGCGGAGCTGCGCGAGGCCCGGGGCGGGCTGGACGCGTTCATGGGTGAGACCGCCAGCAGCGACGCCAGGGCGGTGCTGTCCTGGTCGTACCACCAGCTCACGGACGCCGCCGCCCGGCTGTTCCGGCTGCTCGGGCTGCACCCGGGCCCGGAGATCACGCCACCGGCGGCGGCCAGCCTCGCCGGCCTGCCGCCCCGGCAGGTGCGGCGGCTGCTCGCCGAGCTGTCCGGCGCGCACCTGTTGGAGGAGCGCACGCCGGGGCGGTTCGCGTTTCACGACCTGCTGCGGGCGTACGCGGCGGAGCAGGCGCAGGACATCGACCCGGGGCCGGAGCGACGTGCCGCCACCGGCCGGATGCTCGACCACTACCTGCACTCCGCGCACGCCGCCGACCGGCTGCTGTACCGGTACCGGGAGCCGACCGCCGTGGACCCTCCGGATCCCGCGGCCACCATCACCGAGATGGCCGACGCCGACGAGGCACTGGCCTGGCTGACCACCGAGTGCCCGGTCCTGATCAGCGTGATCGCCTTCGCCGCCGAGGCGGGTTTCACCGCGCACACCAGCCAGCTCACGTGGACCATCACCGCGTTCCTCAACTACCAGGGCAAGTGGCACGACTGGGCCGGGTGCGTGCAGGCCGCGCTGCGCGCCTGCCGGGAGCTGGGCGACCAGGCCGGGGAGGCGTTCGGGCACCGGCTGCTCAACATCGCCTACCTCCAGCAGGGCCGGATCGACGAGGCGGACGCGCACGCCAAGCGGGCCCTCGACCTGTTCGACAAGCTGGGCGACAAGGCCGGGCACGCGCGACTGCACATGGAGCTCGGCCGCACGCTGGAGCGCCGGGGCGACTACGCGCAGGCGCTGGAGCGCTCGCGCCGTGCGCTGCCGCTGTTTCGCGAGGCGGGCGACCGGGCCGGCGAGGCGCAGGCGCTGTGCTGGGTGGGCTGGTACAGCAGCCGGCTCGGGCACCACGCGACGGCGCTGCGGTACTGCCACGAGTCGCTCGAGGTGTACCGGGATGTCGGCGGCCATCCTGGAGAGGCCGACACGTGGGACGCCCTCGGCTTCGCCCACCACCAGCTCGGCGACTACGACGAGGCGAGAAGCTGCTACGAGCAGGCGCTGGCGCTGTGGCGCGACCTGGGCGACCGGTACGAGGTGGCCACCACCCTGGCCCGACTCGGCGACTCCTCACACGCCGGCGGCGACGCCGGCACGGCCCGCCGGTGGTGGCAGCAGGCGAAGACGATCCTGGATGACCTGGGGCATCCGCAGGCGGTGCAGCTCCAGGCGAGGCTGGATCCGGAAGGGGCGCGCGGCGCCCAAAAGGAAAAGGGGGAGCTCAATGTCTGAAGAGGACACCACATCCAATCGCGGCCGGCGGACCGCTGTCGTCCTGCTCACCGGTCTGATGGCCGGTGCGGCCCTCGGCGCGGTGGAGACTGGGCACGACAAGTCGATCCGCGACACGATCACCGACTCGTTCACGCCGGGTGCCCGGGACGCGCAGCTCTACCTGGCCGATCGGATCGTCATTTGCAAACCGAACTGACGGTACGGACCGGCCTGCCGCTGCTGGATCCGGCCGCGACCGGCGCCGGCGCGGACCCGTCCCTCGTCGAAGGGCGGCGGGCCGGGTGGCCGGTGGTGCTGGTCTCGATGCCGTTCATGGACATCGACTGGCCGTCCATCCAGATTGGACTGCTCGCGGCGATCCTGGCGGAGCACCGGTACCCGGTCCGGACCCTGCACGCCAACCTGGACTTCGCGGCCCGGCTCGGGGTCGACCACTACCGCCTGCTGTGCAACCGCGGGTCCCGGGCGGTGGCGGAGTGGCTGTTCTCGGTGGAGGCGTTCGGCGACGCCGCGCCCGACCCGGACGGGCGGCTGCTCACCGAGTTCGCCGCGGAGCTGGAGCACGAGTACCCGGACGACGGCGCCGCCGGGTGGCGCGAGCGGCTGCTGCGCATCCGGCACGAGGATGTGCCGGCCTACCTGGACCAGCTCGCCGCCGACCCGATGTGGGACGGTGTGCGGGTGGTCGGGTTCACCTCGACGTTCCAGCAGAACACCGCCTCGTTCGCGCTGGCCCGCCGGCTCAAGCGCCGTGACCCGGGGCTGGTGACGGTGTTCGGCGGGGCCAACTTCGACGGCGAGATGGGCCCCGAGTGGGTGCGTACGGTGGACTGCGTCGACATCGCCGTGGTGGGCGAGGCCGACACCGCCCTGCCCCGGCTGCTGGACCGCCTGGTGAGCGGGGTCGGCCCGCAGGGCGTGCCCGGCGTGGTGTGCCGCGTCGGCGAGGAGGTCGTGTCGACCGCGCCGGCCCCGCCCAGGCAGAGCCTCGACGACCTGCCAGTGCCGGACTACTCCGAGTACTTCACCCGGGCCGAGCGGCTGGACCTGTTGCCCCGCAAGGGCCCGAGCCCGGTGCGGATCCCGTTCGAGTCGGCGCGCGGCTGCTGGTGGGGCGAAAAGCACCACTGCACCTTCTGCGGGCTCAACGGGTCCACCATGCGGTTCCGCGCGAAGTCGGCACAGCGTGTCGCCGACGAGCTGGTGACGCAGGCGCACCGCTACCGCACGTTCCGGTTCCACGGCGTGGACAACATCCTCGACATGGGATACCTCAGGCAGCTGTTTCCGGTGCTGGCCGAGGCGGGCGTCACGTACGAGATCTTCTACGAGGTCAAGGCAAACCTGACCCGCGACCAGATCCGCACGCTGGCCCGGGGCGGCGTGACGTCGATCCAGCCGGGCATCGAGTCGCTCAGCTCGCGGGTGCTGCGGCTGATGGGCAAGGGCGCCCGCGCGTCGCAGAACGTCAACCTGCTGCGCTGGGCGGCCTACTACGGCGTGGCGGCCGGCTGGAACATCCTCTGGGGGTTTCCCGGCGAGACCGAACAGGACTACGTCGAACAGGCGAGGGTGATGCCGCACCTGGTGCACCTGCAGCCGCCGGCCAGCGCCGGCCGGCTGTGGATCGAGCGGTTCAGCCCGCTGTACGGGGAGTCACCGACGAAGACGCCGGAGCGCAGCTACCGATACGTGTACCCCGAGCGGGTCGACATGCGGCGGGCCGGCTACTTCTTCGAGTACGAGCTGCCCGGCGCGCTGCCCGACAGCGTCTACGAAGGGGTGCTCGACGGCGTCGCCGGCTGGAACGCGGCGTGGGCGGCGCCGAAGCGGCCGGCGCTGACGTTCTGGTCGTCGCCGGGGCTGGTCCAGATCTACGACGAGCGGCGGGAGGGTGCGGAGGGGACCTACACGTTCGAGGGCGCGCTCGCCGACCTGTACACGGCATGCTGCGACCGGCCGATCAGCGCGACCGCGGTGCACAAGCGGCTGGGCGGCCGGCTGTCCGTGGACGCGATCCGGGAGGCGTTCGACGAGCTCCACAGACGTGGCCTTCTGTACCTTGACGAGTCCCTTGCTTTGGCGCTAGCGCTGCCGGCGGGTGTCCCACGATGATGGCGGGCGACATGTAGGGTTTTGCCGCCGATCTGAGGGACGCATGGGAGAGCAGCTGACACTTCGTCCATTCACGGAGGACGACCTCGGTTTTCTGCGGCGGCTGGACACCGACCCGACCGCACTGGGTCCCTTCGAGTGGGCGGGATTCACCGCGGCGCACGCCCGGTGCCGGCGCTGGGAGGCCGATGGCTACGTCAGCCCCACTTCCACCGCTCTCGCGGTGGCCGGACCCGACGACACGGTCGTGGGTATCGCCAGCTGGGAGGCCCGCACCCGGGGCGGCCCGGTCGGCGCCTGCTTCGAGATCGGCCTGGCCCTGCTGCCGGAGCACCGGGGCCACGGCTGGGGCTTCGCCGCGCAGTCGATGCTGGTGCGGTACCTGTTTAGCTTCACCATGGCCAACCGGCTGGAGGCGCAGACCGACGCGGAGAACGTGCCTGAGCAGGCGGTGCTGGAACGCATCGGCTTCCGCCGCGAGGGGGTGCTGCGCGGGGTGCGGTTTCGCCACGGTGTCTGGCGAGACATGATGATCTACGGGCTGCTCCGCGACGAGGTGACCCTCTCGCCCGAATGAGACGGGCGTCGATTCCAGCGGGCGATCCAGTGGGCGGTCCAGTACCGGAGGCGACGATGAGAGCGTCGTCACGGGGGAGACATCGCCGATCATCAGGACACCCGTAACGGGCCGCGTCGCACCGCCCATTCGGGTGTGGAGGGACGCGCGCGGATGCGGGATGTGCGGGGCAGCGCAGGACAAGCGGTCGTCAGCTTCTTTCTGCTGGGCGGCCTCGAGGCCACGGTCAACGGGATCCCGGTCGGCCTCGGACCGCCCAAGCAGCGGCTGCTGCTGGCCATGCTGCTGTGCCGCGCGGAGAGCATCATCCCGGTCGAGCGGCTGTCCGAGGCACTGTGGAGCGGCGAACCGCCCCGCACGGCCCGCAAGAACCTCCAGATCTACGTCGCCAACCTGAGGAAGTCGACCGGGGCGCGGATCGACTTCACCCCGCCCGGGTACATCCTGCGGCTCGGCGGCGACGAGCTGGACCTCGCCCGGTTCGACGCGTTCGCCGCCGCCGGCCGGCGCCTGCTGCGCCAGGGTGACCTGGTCGGCTCGGCCGGGATGCTCGACGCGGCGGTCCGCTGCTGGCGCGGTCCCGTCCTGGTCGAGTTCGGGGACGTACCGGCGGCGGTCGAGGAGTCCGAGCGGCTGAACGGCCGGTTTCTGGCGGCGTACGAGGACTGGGCCGAGGTACACGCGGCGCTGGGCCGGTACCCGGAAATCCTGGACACCATCGACGAGGTCATCGACCGCCATCCCTTCCGCGAGCGGCTCCTCGTGGCCAAGATGACCGCCCTGGCGAACGGTGGCCGGGGCGCCGAGGCGCTGGCCCAGTACGACGAGATCCGGCAGCGGATGGCCCAGGAGCTCGGCATCGAGCCGAGCCCGGTGCTGACCCGGCTGTACCACAGCATCCTGGCCGGTCCGGCCGGACCCGGCGCCGCCACCGGCGCGGCGCCGCCGGTGGTGGTGCGGCCGGCGCCGCGACCACCGGGGCCCGCCACGCTTCCCGACGACCTGCCGGACTTCACCGGCCGCCACGACGAGACGGCCCGGATCCGCGACGCGCTCCGCGACGCCGCCTCCGGTGCGGACATCGTCGTACTGACCGGCCCGGCGGGCATCGGCAAGACAGCCACCGCGATCCGGGTCGCGCACCAGCTGAGCGCCCGCTTCGGCGACGGCTCCGTGCTGCTGCCGCTGCGCGCCGACGGCCGGCCCCGGGCACCCGAAGACGTCGTCGCCGTGCTGCTGCGCCAAGCCGGCCTCACCGCGCCGCGCTACGGCGACCTGCGGGCGGAACTGGCACTGTGGCGTTCCTGGCTGGCCGACCGGCGGCTGCTGCTCGTCCTCGACGACGCGCCGGACGAGGGGATCGTCCGGCTGCTGCGGCCCGGGCCGGGCGGCAGCCGGCTCCTGGTGACCAGCCGGAGCCGGCTCGGCGGGCTGGGCTCGGCGCACCGGGTCGCACTTGGCGGCCTCGCGTCCGGGGAGGCGCTGGACCTGCTCGGGACGCTGATCGGCGCGGGTCGGGTGCTGGGCGAACCGGAGGCGGCGCGGCGGCTCGTCGAGCACGGCGGACGCGTACCGCTCGCGGTCCGCGTCCTCGGTGCCCGGCTCGCGGCGATGCGAGACGCGTCGATCGGTCGGTACGCCGAGCGGCTGGCCGACGACCGGGTCCTGTTCGGCGAACTGACCAGCGGCGTCCTGTCGGTCGGCGACCGGTTTCGCGACTGGCTCGCCGAGGCGCCGGCGCAGTGCCGCACCGCACTGTACCGCCTCGCCCGGCTGCCCGGACCGCTGCTGAGCGGCGACCAGGTGCATGCCGCGCTGGCGGACCCGGGCGCCCGTGGCGAGCGGTGGCTGGCCCGGCTCGTCGAGTTGAACCTTCTGTCCACTTCGGACGACGAGGTGGTCGCGCACTCGGCGGAGTACCACATGTCTCCGCTGCTGCGCCGCTACCTCAAGACCCGGCCCGTGACGCCGGAGCAGGTCGCGCTGAGCGGAGGAAGGCGTTGATGATCGAGCTTCGCAGCGACACCTTCACCACTCCCACCGGCGCGATGCGGCGCGCCATGAGCGAGGCCCGGGTCGGCGACGACGTGTACGGCGAGGACCCGACCGTGCGGGCCCTGGAGGAGCGGGCGGCCACGCTGATCGGCAAGCGGGCGGCCTGCTTCATGCCGAGCGGCACCATGGCCAACCTCGCCGCGCTGCTCACGCACGCCCCGCGCGGCTCGAAGGTCCTCGTGGGCAGCGAGAGCGACATCTACCTCTACGAGGCCGCCGGCGCCGCGGTCTGTGGCGGGGTGTCCTACGAACCGATCCCCAACCAGCCCGACGGTCGCCTGCTGCTGCCGGACCTCGAAGCGGCCTTCCCGGCGGACCCCGACGACCCCCAGTTCGCCCTGCCGTCGCTGATCTGCCTGGAAAACACCCAGAACCGCTGCGGCGGCGCCGTTCTCACCCCCGACTACCTGCGGCAGGTGAGAGAGTTCGCGTCGGCGCGGGGCGTCCCGGTCCACCTGGACGGCGCCCGGCTCTTCAACGCCGCGGTCGCGTTGCGCCACGCCCCGAGCGACTTCGCGCGGTACGCGGACTCCGTCCAGTTCTGCCTCTCCAAGGGGCTGGGCGCGCCGGTCGGCTCGATGCTGGTCGGCGACGAGGGCTTCATCGCGGGTGCGCGCCGCGTCCGCAAGATGCTGGGCGGCGGCATGCGCCAGGCCGGCGTGGTCGCCGCCGCCGGCCTTGTCGCGCTCGCGGACACCGAGCGCCTCGCCGAGGACCACGGCAAGGCGGCGCGACTCGCCTCCGGCCTGGCGCAGATCGACGGGATAGCGGTCGACCCGGCGGCGGTGCGCACCAACATCGTGATGTTCCGGGTCACCGACGCTCGGTTCACCTGGCAGGCTTTCGTGGCGGCGGCCCGCGGGCGCGGCCTCGCCATCGCCGAGCTGGGACACGGCCGGCTGCGCGCCGTCACCCACTCCGGCGTGGACCTGGGCGACATCGACGAGGCGGTGCGGATCGTCCGGACGGTCCTGGCCCGGTAGGCCGACCACTCCCATGGCGCTGGGCAACCGCCGCTTCGAGGCGCTGGTCATGGTCGACGTCGGCCGGGGCGACGTCGAGTTGCCCAGCGGACTCCCGGACATCACCCTCAAGGTCTCCGCCGCCAGCGCCGAGCACCTTCAGTAGCTGACCGAGCGGATCGGTGTGCTGGTGGTCGGGCGCCGCCTCTACGACATGACGGACGCGTGGGACGGCCGCCACCCGATGGACAAGACCGTCCTCCAATACCTTTCCCAATGACTTTCCCGGGTCCACGTCAGTCGCTGACCGCCGCTCCCGCCGGAGAACGCGGTGGCCGGCGGCTCGCGAGGGCTCGCCGAGATCCCCGGCCTCCGCTGCCAGGTCCGCGGTGCAAGACCTGACCGCGTGACCAGCGGCGGACGGGTGAGGCCGCGGGAGCGACGGTCTGGACCACGACGGAGATCGCGGTAGCCCAATGGCTGAATCTGTATTTAGAGGCTCTGGCCCGCGCGAGCCGGTGCGGCGTGGCAGGCGCAGCCGACGGCGGCCGGGATCGCGCCCGTCGACGGCTTGCGACTCGCGGCCGCCTCGATGTCGGCGAGCATCCGCTGGCGGGCCGGCGGGTCGATGAGGTGGCCGCGCACGAAGACGCTGTCGATGCGCGTGGTGTTGGTGATGTCGCGGAGCGGGTCGGCGTCGAGCAGGACGAGGTCGGCGACCTTGCCGCGCTCGACCGTGCCCTGGTCGCGGCGGCCGAGGCTCCGGGCCGGCTCGAGGGTGGCCGCCCGCAGCGCCTGCGCCGGCGTGAGGCCGGCCAGCACCAGAAAGCGCAGCTCGTCGTGCAGGCTGAACCCGGGCAGCAGGTACGCCGTGCCCAGGTCGGTGCCGGTCATCAGCGGCACGCCCGCGCGGGCCAGCTCGCCGGCCAGGCGCAGCCGGCGGGTGAAGAGCTCGCGGCGTTCGGTGCTCTCCCGCTCGGTGCGGCCCTTCAGGTAGAAGTTGTCGGTCGCCCACTGCCAGTAGCCGAGCGTGTCCGCGCTCACGTACCGGAAGCGGGGGTCGTCGTGCGGCACCTCGTCCGGCACGTCGCAGGTCCAGTGCACGGTGAGCGTCGGTGTGACGTGTGTGCCGTTGCGGGCCAGGCGCTCGAAGACGCGGGCCGCCTTGCCCCGGTCGTAGCCGCGCGCCGCCGCGTACTCGATCGGGTGGAGCTTGGTGAACCACCCGGCGTAGTCGCCCCCGGCGATCTTGATGCGCGCGATCTCGCGGCGCAGCCGCTGCTCGTCACGGGACGTGTCGTACCAGAACTCGAAGAGGTGCTCGATGCTGTGCAGTCCGGCGTCGCTGGCCTCGGTGATCTGGACGAAATCGGGCACGTGCCCGAGAAACGGGATGCCCACCCGGCGGGCCTCGGCGGCGATCGCGTGAAACGACTCGCGGGACAGGCGGGTGTAGGTCTTGATGAAGTCAGCCCCGGCCTCCGCCTGCTGCCGCACCGCGGCGCGCCCCTCGGCGGCGTCGGCCACCGCTACATAAGGCAGGCCGATGCCCTCCCAGAGCGAGGGAGCGCCGTCGACGATCGCGCTGCCGACCGCCCACCGCGGGCCGAGGCGGGTGCCCGCCTCGATCTCCCGCCGCCAGGCCCGGACCGCGTCGCTCGACGACATCTGGCGGGTGGTGGTGACGCCGTTCACCACGTACATCTCGGGGTCGGTCGGCTCGATCTCGGTCGCGTGGGTGTGCATGTCCGCCAGGCCAGGGATGAGGAACTTCCCGCGGCCGTCGACCACCCGCGCGCCGTGCGGCACCGGGACCCGGTGCGCGTCGCCGGCGTCCAGGATGTGGCCGCCGCGTACCAGCACGTTCTGGTGGTGTCGCGCCCCGCCGGCCGCGTCGATCACGGTGACCCCCGTCACCGCCGTGATGTCCGCGGCCGACGTGGCGCCGGCTACACCCGCGCGACCCAGCCCGAGCGCCCCGCCCGTCACACCCGCCGCCACCCCGGTCAGCACCGAACGCCGGGAAATCGCGCCTGCCATGATCACTCCCTTGCCGTCGCCTCGTGTCATCGACAAGCCTCGTGCCGCCGGCGGTCTTGGTCAGTAGTGCTGGGAGCCGGAGTGGGGTAGTGCTACGCCTACCGCGCCGCCGCTCTACACTCGACCGAGCCGCTATCGCGTCCGCGTGACGCCGCACGGCACACAAGCCTGAAAGATCCATCGAGGAGTACGCCTGTGAAGAGCACCGTCGAGACCCTGAGCCCGACACGGGTGCGGCTCGCCATCGAGGTGCCGTTCGTCGAGCTCGAGCCGAGCCTCAAGAAGGCGTACCGGGAGATCGCCTCTCAGGTCCAGATCCCGGGCTTCCGGCGCGGCAAGGTGCCGGCGGCCGTGATCGACCAGCGGGTCGGCCGCGCCGCGGTGATCAACGAGGCCGTCCAGGAGGCCATCCCGGCCCAGATCCTGGCCGCCGTGCGCGAGCACGACGTGAAGATGCTCGGCCGTCCGGAGCTGGAAAACATCCCGGAGGTCGAAGACGGCCAGCCGCTGGTGTTCACCGCCGAGATCGACGTGCGGCCGGAGATCACGCTGCCCGACCTCTCCACGATCGAGATCAGCGTCGACGAGCTCCAGATCGCCGACAGCGAGATCGACGACCAGGTCAGCGGGCTGCGCGAGCGCTTCGCCACGCTCAAGACCGTCGAGCGGCCGGCCCAGGAGGGCGACTACGTCCAGATCGACCTTGCCGCGACCGTCGACGGCGAGGAGGTGCCCGGCGGCTCCGCCACCAACATCTCCCACGAGGTGGGCAGCAAGCAGCTGCTCCCCGGCCTCGACGAGGTGCTCGTGGGCATGTCCGCCGGCGACTCCAACACGTTCGTGAGCCAGCTCGTTGGCGGCGACTTCGCCGGGCGCGACGCCGACGTCTCGGTGACGGTCCGCACGGTCAAGGAAAAGCAGCTGCCCGAGCTCGACGACGAGTTCGCCCAGCTGGCCAGCGAGTTCGACACGCTCGACGAGCTGCGCGGCGACCTGCGCGAGCGGGTCACCCGGGTCAAGAAGGTCGAGCAGCTCTACGCGGCCCGCGACAAGGCGCTCGCCGAGCTGGTCAAGGCCGCCGACGTGCCGGCCCCCGAGGGTGTCGTGCGCGAGGAGGTCGACCACCGCAAGGAGGCGATGACCGACCAGCTCGAGCGGATCGGCGCCTCCCTCGACGAGTACCTCGCGGCGGAGGAGAAGACCGAGGAGCAGATCGACGCCGAGCTGACCGAGGCGGCCACCGAGGGCGTCAAGATCCAGCTGCTGCTCGACACGCTCGCCGACGCCGAAGACGTGCAGGTCTCCGACGACGAGTTCGGCCACGAGATCATGCACCGCGCGCAGCGGGCCGGCGTGCAGCCCCAGCAGTACTACGACCAGCTCGTCCGGTCCGGCACCGCCGGCGCCGTCTTCGGCGACGTCCGCCGGGGCAAGGCGCTCGCGGTGGTCATGGAGCGAATCAAGATCACCGACTCCGCCGGCAACGAGCTGAACATGGACGACCTCCGCGGCGGGAGCGCCGACGAGCACGATCACGACCACGACCACTGACATCTCGGTGTGGCCGCGGCGCGCCCGTGCGCTGAGAGCGAACGTGGCGGTCGCGGCTCCCACCAGTGGATAAGGTCGGTCGTACGGAGACAATTGCGAAGGGCTTGCCATGACCGATCAGCACTTTCCTGTGATGCCCACGCGGGCGATCGAGGCCCGCGGCGGCGACGCGCTCAGTGGCAACCTCGACGACACGGTCTACAACCGCCTGCTCAAGGAGCGCATCGTCTTCCTGGGCAGTGAGGTGACCGACAACGTGGCCAACCGCATCTGCGCTCAGCTGCTGCTGCTCGCGGCGGAAGACCCGTCCCGCGACATCTACCTGTACATCAACTCGCCCGGTGGCTCGGTCTACTCCGGCATGGCGATCTACGACACCATGCAGTTCATCGACAACGACGTGCAGACGATCGCGATGGGCATGGCCGCGTCGATGGGGCAGCTCCTGCTGTGCGCCGGCACCGCGGGCAAGCGGTTCGCGCTCCCACACGCGCGGATCATGATGCACCAGCCGTCCGGTGGCATGGGGGGCACCGCCTCCGACATCGCCATCCAGGCCGAGCAGATGCTGTACACGAAGCGGATGTTCCAGGAGCGCGTCGCGTTCCACACCGGGCAGACGCAGGCGCAGATCGAGTCCGACTCCGACCGTGACCGCTGGTTCACGGCTCAGGAGGCCAAGGACTACGGGTTCATCGACCACGTGATCACCGGGGCGACCCAGGTCCCGTCCGGCGCCGGCACGCTGAGCTGAGGAAGACACCATGACTGAATTGCAGATCCCGGCGGGCCTCCGCGAGGTCCACAACCGGTACATCATTCCGTCGTTCGTCGAGCGCACGTCGTACGGGGTGAAGGAGTCCAACCCGTACAACAAGATGTTCGAGGACCGGATCATCTTCCTCGGCGTGCAGGTCGACGACGCCTCGGCCAACGACGTGATGGCGCAGCTGCTCACGCTCGAGGGCACCGACCCCGACCGCGACATCACGATGTACATCAACTCGCCCGGTGGCTCGTTCACGGCCATGACGGCGATCTACGACACGATGCAGTACGTGCGTCCCGACATCGTGACGGTGTGCCTCGGCCAAGCGGCCAGCGCGGCCGCGGTGCTGCTGGCGGCCGGCACGCCGGGCAAGCGGATGGCGCTGCCGCATTCGCGGATCATCATCCACCAGCCGGCCACCGAGGGCGGCTACGGGCAGGGCTCCGACATCGAGATCCAGGCCCGGGAGATCATGCGGATGCGCACCCAGCTGGAAGACCTGCTGGCGGTGCACTCGCGGCAGCCGGTCGAGAAGGTCCGCAAAGACATCGACCGCGACAAGATCATGACGGCCGACGAGGCCAAGGAGTACGGCCTGGTCGACACCGTCCTGGCCAGCCGCAAGAAGGGCCTCGTCGCGGCGACGAGCGCCAGCTGACCCACGCGGGAGTCAGGGGCCGGCCGGTCCTCACTCAACTGGCTAGGGTCTATCCGGTGGGTCTTGTGGGTGCGAGGCGAGGTCCAGGCGGCGGTCCAGGGGTGCCGGGCGGAAGGTCGCATACCGGTGTTGTATGCGGCCTTTCGTACGGTGCCGCTGGTCGTCGTCTGGACCCGCCGCAGCCCCACAGAGACCCACCGGATAGACCCTGGCCCCTGACACACCCATTTTGGGGGTCGGATTACGCCCGAGCAGCGGGTAACGTCGAGGTGCACAGCGCAGGCCCCGGCCCTCCCGGGGCGCGATCGAGGATCCACGAGGCAGGACCGTCCTCAGGCCAGGGCCGGCACACCGGCCGATGAGCGCAGGGAGAACGTAGGTGGCACGGATCGGCGACGGCGGCGACCTACTAAAGTGCTCGTTCTGCGGAAAATCGCAGAAGCAGGTCAAAAAGCTCATCGCGGGGCCGGGGGTCTACATCTGCGACGAGTGCATCGACCTCTGTAACGAGATCATCGAGGAAGAGCTGGCCGAGTCGGGCGAGGTCAAGTGGGAAGAGCTTCCCAAGCCCATGGAGATCTGCCAGTTCCTCGATCAGTACGTGGTGGGCCAGGACCAGGCCAAGAAGGCGCTGGCCGTGGCGGTCTACAACCACTACAAGCGCATCCAGGCAGAGGCTGCCGGCGCGCCCGGGTCCGGTGGTGAAGCGGTCGAGTTGGCCAAGTCCAACATCCTGCTCATCGGCCCCACGGGCTGCGGCAAGACCCACTTGGCGCAGACGCTCGCCCGCATGCTCAACGTGCCGTTCGCCATCGCCGACGCGACCGCGCTGACCGAGGCCGGCTACGTCGGCGAGGATGTGGAAAACATCCTGCTCAAGCTCATCCAGGCCGCCGACTACGACATCAAGCGCGCCGAGACCGGCATCATCTACATCGACGAGGTCGACAAGATCGCAAGGAAGAGCGAAAACCCTTCGATCACGCGCGATGTCTCCGGCGAGGGTGTGCAGCAGGCCTTGCTCAAGATCCTGGAGGGCACCGTCGCCAACGTGCCGCCGCAGGGCGGGCGCAAGCACCCCCACCAGGAGTTCATCCAGATCGACACCACCAACGTGCTGTTCATCTGCGGTGGCGCGTTCGCCGGCCTCGACCGGATCATCGAGTCGCGCGTCGGCAAGGGCGGCCTCGGCTTCGGCGCCCACCTGCGGGCCGTCTCCGACCGCTCGACCGACGACATCTTCAGCCAGGTCATGCCGGAAGACATGCTCAAGTTCGGGCTGATCCCGGAGTTCATCGGCCGGCTCCCCGTGATCACCACGGTGCGTAACCTCGATCGCCAGGCGCTCATCAAGATCCTGACCGAGCCGCGCAACGCCTACGTGAAGCAGTACCAGCGCCTCTTCGAGCTCGACGGCGTCGAGCTGGAGTTCGACATCGCGGCGCTCGAGGCGATCGCCGACCAGGCGATGCTCCGCGGCACCGGCGCCCGCGGCCTGCGCGCCATCATGGAGGAGGTCCTGCTCTCCGTGATGTACGAGGTGCCCAGCAACCCCGACGCCGCCCGCGTCCTGATCACCCGCGAGGTGGTCATGGAAAACGTGTACCCGACGATCGTGCCGCGCGAGTTTACGGGGCGTCGTCGGCGGGAGCATCGGGAAGAGAAGACGGCGTAGGCGGAGTTTCCGGGGCCGGGGTAACCGGCTCCGGGCGGTCAGGCTTGGGCCCTCCGCCGGTTACCCCGGCCCCGGAAACTCCGCAGTGGTCGGTCTCCGTCGTTCCGTCGCCTTTGTGGCTTTAAGGGTGCTGCCCAGCGGAGTGACGTAACTCGGTTTTGCGTGGGTAGGTCGTGGGGCTCGCATGTGTGGTGGCGTGCTTGGTGTGCTCGGGTTGGGCCTGGCTTTCGGGGGTCGGGCTGGGTTGGGTTAGGGGTTGCGGCGGTCCCATTCGGTGTTGGGGACTATGGCCAGCATCATCAGGCGGGTTCTTTCAGGCCCTGGGTTTTTGTAGGTGTGGGGGCGGTCGGCTAGGAAGTCGATCGTTTGGCCCGCGGTGACCGTGTGGTCTGTGCCGTCGACCGTCAGCGTGAGGGTGCCTTCCAGGACGTGGAGGACCTCGCGGGTGCCGGGCATGTGGTTCTCCGAGGTGTGGCGCTCACCGGGGGTGAAATGCCACTCCCAGAGCTCGACGAAGCTCGGATCGTTCATACCGCGCAGCAGGCGGCCGAAGCCACCGTCCGAGCCCTGCCACAGCTTCGGCGCGGTCTCGGCGTCCGAGACGCGGACGGTGCGCTCCTCGGCGGGCTCGAGCAGCCGCGCGATCGTCACGCCGAACGCGTCCGCGATCCGCACCAGCGTCCCCACGCTCGGGTTGGTGCGCGCGGCCTCGATCTGCACCACCATGCCCTTGCTGACCCCGGACCGGCCGGCGAGCTCGTCGAGGGACCAGCCGCGTGCGGTGCGCAACGCGCGTACGTGCCCGGCCACCGCCGCGGTGAGCGCTGCCACAGTCTCGGTCAATTGAGTGTCCTTCACGGTCATTATTGTGGTACGACTGCACGGTGACTCCCATTGTGCTCGCCGCCCTGTCCGCGCTCGTCTGGGGCACCGCCGACTACTCCGGCGGACGGGCTTCGCAGCGCGCCCACCCGCTCGCGGTAACCGTGATCTCCCAGGCGCTGTGCCTGCCGCTGCTCGCGCTCTGCGTGATCCTGCTGCCCGGCAGGCCGACGGCTGCCGACCTGGCGTGGGGTGCGAGCAGCGGCCTCGCCGGCTTCGTCGGGATCGTGCTGCTCTACCGCGCGCTCGCCGGGGGCGCGATGGCCGTGGTCGCCCCGCTCGCGGCGGTCACAGCCGCGATCGTGCCGATCGGGGTCGGGCTGGTTACGGACAGTAGCCCGGGGCTCCTGGCCCTCGGCGGCGCCGGGCTGGCCGTCGTCGCCATCGGGCTGGTCAGCCTGACGCCGCACGCCGGCCGCACGGCCGTGTCGCCGCGGCTCGTCGCGACGTCGCTCGTGGCGGGCGTGTTCTTCGGGCTCTTCTTCGCGCTGCTCGGTCAGTCAACCGAAGAGGCCGGGATGTGGCCGCTCGCCGCGGGAAGGCTCACCTCCGTCGGGGTCGGCGCCGCGATCCTCCTTGGTACCCGCACTACCGCGCGCCTTCCCCGCGCGGTGCTGGGCTGGGCGGCGGTAGCCGGCACGCTGGAGATCATCGCGAACGCGTTCTACCTGGCCGCCGCCGTGCGCGGGCACCTGAGCATCGTCGCCGCGATCGCCGCGCTCTACCCCGCGAGCACGGTGCTGCTCGCGCTCGCCGTCGACCGTGAGCGGCTGCGGCCGGTGCAGATCGCGGGCCTCGGTCTCGCGGCCACGGCGCTCGTGCTCGCGACAACGTAGCCTGGCGACATGCGCGTCGCCGTGTGCCAACTGAACGCCCGCGAAGACCGTGCCGCCAACCTCGCGGCCGCCGGCGAGCTGCTGGAAGAGGCGGCCGCCGGCGGGGCAGACCTCGCGATCCTCCCGGAGTACGTCGACTACCTCGGCCCCGGCGCCGGCGCGCCCAAGCCGGAGGGGGTCGACGGCGAGTTCGCGGCGTTCTTCTCCGCGGCGGCGCGTTCGCTGGGCATGTGGGTGCTTGCCGGGTCGTTCCACGAGACAGGGCCGGACGCCGGGCGCACGTACAACACGTCACTGGTGTTCGACCGCGGCGGTGAGCTGGCCGCGAGCTACCGCAAGATCCACCTGTACGACGTGGAGATCCCCGGCCGGGTCTCCTACCAGGAGTCGCGCACCGTGGCTCCGGGCACGGAGACGGTGGTCGTCGACGTCGAGGGCGTGCCGGTCGGCCTTTCGATCTGCTACGACCTGCGCTTTCCCGAGCTCTATCGCCGCCTGGCGGTGGCCGGTGCGCAGGTGCTCGTGGTGCCGGCCGCGTTCATGATGCACACCGGGCGCGACCACTGGGAGGTCCTGCTGCGGGCGCGGGCGATCGAAAACCAGTGCTACGTGCTGGCGGCGGGGCAGATCGGTGACCACGAGCCGGGTCGTACGTGCTTCGGTCGCAGCATGGTCGTCGACCCGTGGGGCACCGTGGTCGCCCAGGCGCCGGACACGGTCGGCGTCACGGTCGCCGACATCGACCTGGCGCGGCTGGGCACCATCCGCCAGGAGCTGCCGAGCCTGGCAAACCGGCGGCTCTGAAGGGTCAGCTCCAGAGCACGCCGATGACTGTGAGGCCGACCACGACGCCGCCGCTGATGAGCATCATCGTGGTCATGCGGGACGGTCCGCGCATGACGAGGCGGTGCACCGAGCCCACGATCGCGACGAGCACGACCGCGCCGATCACGAGCTGCCAGAAGGGCAGGAGCAGGCCGAGCAGCGCGTCTTCGGCGAGGACCATGGGCCCAACTCTTCCACGCTCGGCGGTGATCGGGGATCACGGCGCGGCTTCCCGGCGCTCCGGGCATGCCTAGACAGTGACGATAACCGATTTGCGTTCCGCGGATCATCCGCGTAACTTTCTCTCTGCCCACTGGGGACGGACATAACGGCCGAAACCAGGGCGCGGGCGGTGCGATCGACTGGGCAGCCGGATTTGAGATTGCGAAGCCGACCGGGTAAGGTAGACAAGCCGGCAGGAGCCGGGCGGATGCGGTGCCAAGCGCCGATCGGCCGGTCTGCAAGCTTCCCCCGCAAGACCAACTCACCGGGAAACCGGCGTGCTGCGGCGCGGGGATCATTCGGGCGATGCGAAGTTAGGCCGAAGATCTGGCTTGACACCGCGAGGTCGACCGGGTAAATTAGGCGAGTTGCCCCGAGAGCGGGGCCCCCGAGATGGGGGTTTCGGATCCCGGTGTGTGTTTGTTCTTTGAGAACTCAACAGGGTGTTTGTATAAGCCAGTGCCAAGTTTTGGTTTTATACCCCGTCGACCCCTTTTTTGGGGTGGATGGTTCCTTTGGCAACTTTGTTGTCGGGACATTTTTTCCAAGGTTTTTGTTGGAGAGTTTGATCCTGGCTCAGGACGAACGCTGGCGGCGTGCTTAACACATGCAAGTCGAGCGGAAAGGCCCTTCGGGGTACTCGAGCGGCGAACGGGTGAGTAACACGTGAGTAACCTGCCCTTGGCTTTGGGATAACCCTCGGAAACGGGGGCTAATACCGGATATTCACTGTCTGTCGCATGGCGGGTGGTGGAAAGTTTTTCGGCTGGGGATGGGCTCGCGGCCTATCAGCTTGTTGGTGGGGTGATGGCCTACCAAGGCGACGACGGGTAGCCGGCCTGAGAGGGCGACCGGCCACACTGGGACTGAGACACGGCCCAGACTCCTACGGGAGGCAGCAG